>Ga0196899_1001061_pt1 | contig 13725 bp, 15 predicted proteins | sample VirMetDEL_Sep_01_FD_169095 | JGI IMG/M metagenome (GOLD analysis project Ga0196899, IMG submission 169095) | Aqueous microbial communities from the Delaware River and Bay under freshwater to marine salinity gradient to study organic matter... | ecosystem: Environmental > Aquatic > Marine >... | reverse complement strand
TTTGAGACTCTTGATGTAGACTCAACCATAGCTGATGATTTCGATTCTATCGTTGGTAAATCTGTGCCTGCTCCTGTTCAGCAGGTTAATGAACAAGTATCGGTACAGGTTGAAAGAAGAGGCCCAGCAGGATTACCTGGGCTACCTGGCCCTCAAGGCGAGCGTGGATTTATCGGTGAGCAAGGGCCTATTGGAGAACAAGGATTACAAGGTGTTCAGGGTGAAACAGGTCCGCAAGGCGAGCGTGGAGAAAGAGGAGAGCGCGGACCAAAAGGAGATCAAGGGCTTCAGGGTTTGTCGGGAGCGCCTGGGCGAGATGGAGAACCGGGACCAAAGGGAGACAAAGGCGATCCCGGTACACAAGGTCCGCAGGGAGTAGCAGGACCGCAAGGCCCAGCTGGCCAGCCAGGAGCAAAAGGTCCGCAAGGGCCAAAGGGTGATCAAGGCATTCAAGGAAAAGAAGGTCGCCAAGGAAAACAAGGGCCAAAAGGAGCGACAGGTCCAAAAGGTGATCGCGGAGAAAAAGGTGACATCGGACCTGCGGGCCCGGCGGGACCAGCAGGCGTTACACCTACCATAAACGAAGAAGCCATACGATCAAATCTTGAACGCAAATTCAATGAATACAAAACGCTAGTCAATCGAAGTCTCGCATCACAGGGTGGTGGTGGTTCTACACGAATACTCGACAACGATGATGTTGTGTATTCTCCCATATCCAGTCAAACTGATAATGGAGTATTAGCCTTCAGTAGTGGTGTAAGTAAGTTCACATCCAAGACATTCCCAGAGTTCATGTCTGGTGGATTAATCGACTATATCACGTTCGACACCACATCCACACACGCCGTCACTCAAGGGCAGATGACATGGAACGCAGACGAAGAAACTCTTGATGTTGGATTGAACGGCGCTGTGCTTCAAATGGGGCAAGAAATCCACTATCATGTCAGAAACGATAGTGGAGTGGATATTGATAACGGTGATGCTGTTATGGTAACAGGCACACTTGGTGCATCTGGGCGACTGTTGGTTGCAAAAGCTGTTGCTGATGGATCAATACCCTCAAAATACTTTATCGGTGTCGCAACAGAAGACATACCTAATGGTGAAGACGGAAAGGTCACTCACTTTGGTAAAGTAAGACATTTTAACACATCGGTATTTAATGAAGGTGACATTCTATATCCTGATCCAGCCACTCCAGGCGGATGGGTGGATGCTGAACCTGACGCCCCAAACTGGAGACTTCCCGTTGCGTTCGTAATTAACAAAAAGAACAATGGAACTATATTCGTTCGTGCTACCAACAACTATAGACTAGAAGACCTAGAAAATATTTATATAGATCATGTTGGCAATCTTCAAGAAAATGATACAATCAAATGGTCAGCAGCAAATCTGAGATGGGAAATTGACAGACACGATCACATAAGAACAGTAACAGCAGATGAAAATGTAGCACTCACAGATGGTACAATATTGGTAGATGCAACTTCTGGAGATGTGACACTAACATTACCTACTGCTTTAAATGCAGAGTCCATGATCTACAATTTCAAGAAAATAGATGCCTCAGCAAATCAAATGATTGTAGATGGAAATGGATCTGAGACGATTGATGGAGCCCTAAATAAAAGCATCACAACTCAATGGGAATCATTTTCAATTCAGTCGAATGGTACTGCTTGGTACATCTTATAAGGAATAATCATGGCCACAAACAAGATCGAAGAAAATGAAGTTCAAGAAAACAGTAAGCTGAATGCTATTGTTGAAGAGTTTCAAAAAACAATACAGAACAAAAAGTTTAAGGCTAATCATGTTCCTGTTTTAAATGAAGATAACCTTGACCTTGTAGAAATCGTGGGCCCAAAAGGTGATCGTGGAGAGCCTGGACCCGTAGGCCCTCAGGGGCCAGCTGGACCTCAAGGGCCTCCAGGCTTGTCTATAAAAGGCGTAAGAGGAGTTCAAGGTGTTCGAGGAAGAGATGGAAAAACAGGTCCAGCAGGCCCTCGCGGAGAACGAGGTCCAGCGGGCCCAGCGGGCCCTCCAGGCCCACCCGGACCAGCAGCTCCAGATGTAAACACAGAAAAGGTCTCCAAGGATCTGCAAAGAGAAATATATGAATATAAGATGCTAGTCAATCGAAGCCTTGCATCACAAGGCGGCGGTGGTTCTACCAAAATTTTAGATAATGATGATGTTGTGTATTCAGCTCTTTCTGGGCTAACAGATAAAAGCGTCATAGCTTTTGATAGCACCGTTGGCAAATTTAGAGTGTATACTTTCGATGAATTTCAAACTCAAGTTACATTAGCTCAATCTACATCTTCTCTAAAGGTTGGAATAGTCACTGTAACTGGTGGAATTGCACCAGTAGTAACAGAAAGTGAAATAGTAAGTTCGGCTGATGCTCCTGTAACCGAAAACACAATTATGAACAGTACCACAGACAAAGTAATGTTTGTGGATGCTAGTTCAAATTCAATCCAAATTACATTACCAAATGCTGCTGAAAATGATGGAGTCAAGATCATATTTAAGAGAACAGATTCTACACTCAGTAATGCTGTGACCATTAAAGGGCGTGATCAAGGAGAGATATACGGTGGTGGTTATGGTGTAACTGGTTATCCTCGATATGAGACTATTGATGGGCAGTCATCAATACAACTAATCACTCAATATCAGGCATATACTTTATATTCGGATGGTGCTAACTGGTACATCATGTAATTCTATATCTACTTTGGTTTCGGCCGACTACATCTCTATATAGGTGTGAAAATCATCAAAAAATGCTGCCATTTTCACTTTCTGAAAAATGGTAGCTGTATAAATACGTTAGATTTAGAGGAGAATGCAATGAGCGTCAAAGATATTATTCGTTCCGTGAAAGAGAGAGATCCAGTTTCGTTTCAGGCATCGGTTGAGGCTGAGCTTGCTGCTCGTATGACAGATGCCCTAGACAACAAGAAGATCGAAATCGCTCAGAGTGTATTTACTCCTGATGAACCAGAAGAGGAACTTACCGATGACTAGATTCAAGCAAGTTCGAGAAGCAGCACGAAATCTTGCCGTCCGCGCAACAGGAGATGATGGCGAAGAGGCAAAGCTAAACGATCTCCCATCGGATCAGTCGCAGCAGGATGATGCTGACGAGAATAACCGCAACCCTGATGGTTCCGCAGAGGATCAGGTTGAGAAGTCGATCAAGCCGATCTACACCAAGGCCGAAAATGGTGTATATACTCTGAATACTGAGAGTGTTGAGATTCAGATCACAGAGAATACCATCGACGACATCAAGAAGTTGACAACTCTTTCACAAGCTGGAACAGTTCGCTTTGCTGATGGGTCTTCCGCAAAGGTGTCACCTGAAACTGCAACAGCACTTCTTCAGACACATGGAAATCTAAACACAAACAACCAGAAAAAGTTTGCCAAGAAGCTCTCTTCATCTGCTTCTGAGTTTGCAAAGCTGGAGAAGTTTGCTCTTCAGCAAGCTAAACTAACTGGTCGTCTATATGCGTTGAACGATCTCTAGGAGAATCCAATGAAGCTAATTAGCGAACTGACAGAGCAAGTAGAATACATTGTCGAAGAGGTCGAGCTTGCAGAAGGCAAGAAAGAAAAGACCTTTAAGATTCGTGGGCCATTCATGCAGGCTGAAGTCAAGAACCGCAACGGTCGCATGTATCCAAAGCAAACAATGGTCCGAGAAGTCAACCGCTACAATGACGAGTATGTCAAGAAGAACCGAGCATTCGGTGAGCTTGGGCATCCAGAGGGACCAACGATCAATCTTGATCGAGTCTCGCATATGATTACAGACATTTCCGAGAATGGAAATGACTTTATTGGAACAGCCAAGATTTTGGCTACTCCATACGGAAACATCGTTCGTAACCTCATCTCTGAGGGAGCGCAACTCGGTGTTTCTTCGCGCGGAATGGGATCACTGAAGCAGAATCGAGATGGTATTCAGGTCGTCCAAGACGATTTCCATCTTGCTACTGCTGCTGACATTGTTGCTGATCCTTCTGCACCCAACGCTTTCGTTCAAGGTATCATGGAAGGTCGCGAGTATTGGTATGATGCTGGCACTAACACATGGCGCGTTGAGCAGATGGCAGAGAGCATGAAACGAATGACAGCGAAGGAGCTGGAGGAGCGCAAGCTCGAAGCATTTACAGCGTACATGAAGTTGCTGCTGAAGTAGCCGATTGTATAAATAGACACACATCGGTAAGAAGTACCGTTCTTACATAGGAGTCGAACAATGAGCAAGAGAAGTCTTGAAAGCACGATCCGAAATATCGCGGAAGGCGCTGAATCAGGTAAGCCAACGCCAAAGGTTTCAACACCAGGGCAGCCTGAACTGCCATCTGAAGGTGGAGATCCAGGTAAGGGCGGAAACGATCCAAAGGCCAAGGGTGGAGTCGAAGAGCCAATGAAGGACAAGCTCCTGACTGATCCCGAGGACAAGCACGCCGACATTGCAAAAGCATCTAACGCTACATCCAAGGCAGCAAAGCGAAAGGCTGACAAGGGCGGAGCAGAGTCAATGCAGAAGGTCAAGGAAGAGGAAGAGGTTGAGGATCTTGATCTCGTTGCCGAAGAGAGTGACGAGAGTGACGAGGATGTCGAGATCATCGAAGTGGATGAGGACATCTTCAATCTAGTCACAGAGCTTGACGAGGATGAGCTTCGCGCTCGCTATGCAGAGCTTCTTTCCGCAGTCATGGAAGAGCAGAACGATAGCGACGACAACGAAGAGATCGCGGAGGAAGAGGTCGCAGAGATTCGACGACGCATCACAGCAGATGACATTGATCTATCTGAGGATGTTGCTGCTATGTTCGACAGCGAGGATCTTTCAGAGGATTTTCAGACGAAGGCAAAGACCATTTTCGAGGCAGCAGTTCTCGTTCAGGTCAACAACAAGCTCGATGAGCTTGAGGAGTCCTTCAAGCAAGAACTTGCTGAGTCAATCAACGTCCATGAGACAGAGCTGACTAACAAGATTGATGACTATCTAAACTATGTTGTTGAAGAGTGGATGACCAAGAATGAGCTGGCTGTTGAGCGCGGCCTACGCGCAGAGATCGCAGAGGAGTTCATTGGTGGTCTTCAGAAGCTCTTCATTGAGAGCTACATCGACGTTCCAGAGTCAAAGGTTGATGTTCTCGATGAGATGGCAACAGAGATTGATGAGCTAAAGGCTGCCCTCAACGAGCAGATCGAGGCCAACATTGATCTTCAGAACGCACGAACTGAAGTTGTCCGTGAGAGCATTCTCATTGATGAGCTTTCAGAGCTTGCTGATAGTCAAATTGAAAAGATTGCTGATCTTGCTGAGAGCGTTCAGTTCGAGGATGAGGATCAGTATCGAAAGGCGATTAACATCCTGAAGGAGAGCTATCTTCCAAAGGCTGTTGATTTAACAGAAGATGACGACGCAGATGTGGACGAGGAGTTCGCACAGACACTTAGTGAGTCTGTCGAGCAACCAAAGCTGGATGACGCTATGTCACAGTACGTTCGCGCTCTGGGTGGTCAGCTCAAGTAACTTGTGGAACGAGTGTAGACTCGGGTTTATATAAATAAGAAAGATCAGGGAATACAAGGGCCCTGAACATTTTCACAGAAGGAGTATTAAATGTATCTTTCAGAGGAACTACAGACAAAGTGGGCCCCTGTTCTGGAGCATGAAGACATGCCAAAGATTACTGACCGCTATCGAGCGGCAGTTACGGCGGTTCTTCTTGAGAACCAGGAGCAGGCTATTCGTGAGCAGTCGCTACATGAGGCACCGGCCAATGCAATCGGCCCGAGCGCAGCGGGAGCAACAAATATTGCTACATACGATCCAGTTCTCATTTCGCTCGTTCGACGCGCAATGCCAAACCTGATCGCATATGACATCTGCGGCGTTCAGCCAATGACAGGACCAACAGGCCTGATCTTTGCGATGTATTCTCAGTATGCACCGCTTACAGCATCAGCCGACGATGCTGGATCACGAAACACCAACGAAGCTCTGTTTAATGAGGCTAACACTACGTTCTCTGCAACAGACTTCCCAGAAGGTAATCTTGGTACACCTGCTGTTCATGCGGGATCAAACTCACTTCTTGATTCTGCCGTCACTCAGGGTGGTATGACTACAGCGAATGCAGAAACTCTTGGTGATACTAATGCCCAGATTGCTGAGATGGGATTCGTCATCGACAAGGTGACAGTCACAGCCAAGTCGCGAGCCCTCAAGGCAGAATACACAGTCGAGCTTGCTCAGGATCTCAAGGCCATTCACGGTCTGGATGCTGAGACAGAGCTTGCTAACATTCTGTCCGCTGAGATTCTTGCTGAGATCAACCGAGAGGTTGTTCGCACAATCAACAAGTCCGCTACACAAGGTGCAGCAACAGGAACAGCAACCACAGGGCAGTTCGATCTCGATGTTGATGCCAACGGACGATGGAGTGTTGAGCGATTCAAGGGAATGATGTTCCAACTTGAGCGCGAAGCAAACCAGATCGCCAAGTCAACTCGACGCGGGAAGGGCAACCTCATCATCTGCTCGTCAGATGTTGCTTCTGCTCTTTCGATGGCTGGTCTGTTGGATCACACTCCAGCACTCTCGGACAACCTGAACGTCGATGACACGGGCAACACTTTCGCTGGTGTTCTCAATGGTCGATTCAAGGTCTTTATTGATCCATACTTTTCTGACAGCAATGGTGAGGAATACTTCACCGTGGGATACAAGGGATCGAGCGCATATGACGCTGGGCTCTTCTACTGCCCATACGTTCCGCTCCAGATGGTGCGAGCCGTTGGTGAGAATTCGTTCCAGCCAAAGATCGCCTTCAAGACTCGCTACGGAATCGTCCAGAATCCGTTTGCGACAAGTGAGGGAACGGGTGCTGTAGACGCAAACCTTGGCACTACAAACAATATTGCTGCCAACGTCAACGTCTACTATCGAGCAGTTCGTGTGTTCAACCTCATGTAATATGAGTTCGCACTAGCGAGCAAACATTAGGGGGCACCTCTTCGGGGGTGCCCCTTTTTGCGTTTGATAAATAGAATCATGGAACGCAAGAAACTCAAATGGGAATATGCAACTCAAGAAGTCACTGAACGCTGCCTTGAGCGCGCTCGATTTCTGATTGATCGTGGTTATATTGATGTCCGTGAAGAGGACATAGAAACTCTCGCCAAACGAATATATTATTCAGAAGAGGATGATGAAAATGGCACAGCCTAATAACATCAACATGATGAGTCAACTTGGATTTCGTTTTCACGTCAGAAAACTACCCAACGTAAACTGGTTCGTCCAGAGTGTAATGCTGCCAGGATTGACTGTTCCAGATGCAGAACACGCCACACCATTTCAAATTACATACAGGCCAGGTCGAACTGTAGAGTATGATCCACTGGCTGTTGAATTTAAGGTAGACGAAGACCTGAAGACATTTATTGAGATTATGAACTGGATGCGTGGTATCGGATTCCCTGAAAGTTATGATGAGTATAAGAACAATGTTGGCACAGGTCTTCAGGATGCCGTTATGTCAGACGCTACGCTGATGATTCTCAACTCGAACATGAACGCATCACACGAATGTACCTTCTACGATATATTCCCTATCAACATGAGCGCGCTCCAGTTTAACTCCACTTCAAGTGACGTAGACTATCTTTCAGTTCAGGTGTCGTTCCGGTACCTTCGATATGAAATAAAATCACTATAAAGACTTGACATATTATATTACGCAGCTATAATATGTGAACTCATTTGTAAAGGAGTATTCCCATGATCAGAGTAATCGGCTTCCTTATTGCGTTATTGGTTAGTTCAGTAGCCACAGCACAGGTAATTAACATTCCAACTTCAACTACCGGAGTTGCAACCTTCACTGTTGGTATTATCGAGAATGATCCTCGTATTACCGAGACGTGCATTTATCGTATTGTTGATGTGCAAGAGAAGGTCGCTTGCGCTACTCCTGACAGCTATATCGACCCCCCGCCTACTGTCGTTGCTTGGAAGATAGCTGAAATTCCGGTTACGCTCCCGACCGTTCCTGTTGGTGTGGGCAACGAAGTTTCGTACATCGCTTATAATATTATTACTGTGCCTGATGGTCGTGGTGTTATTACTCTGCCTGATTACAATCTTGTTGCGTCTACTCGCACGGATCAAATAGGTGAAATTACTCCTGAGCCTGTCTTACCTACCATTGTAGAGGTCAACGTAGCACAGTGACGCTTGATGATATTATGACTGAGTGGGAGAAGGACAAGTCGATGGACTCAACTTCTCTTGATAGTGAATCGTTGAAAATTCCTGATCTGCATCACAAATATCACAAGATGCTGTCTGCTGAGAATGCCGTACTTAGAAGAATGGCAGCACGAGTTGAAGAGGTCAAGACGCTTCGATGGTTATACTTCTCTGGCAAGCTCGACGAAGATACGCTGAAGAAATATAATTGGGAGCCGTTTGATCTGAAGGTGATGAAACAGGACACGCAACGATTTGTTGACGGTGATCCAATCCTAAATAAGTATGTGATCGAGTTAGGCGATCAAAAGGAGAAAATAGAGTTGATCAAGAGTATTATGTCTCAGATCAACAATCGCTCCTTTCAGATCAACAATGCAATCAAATGGCAACAATTTCTAACAGGGCAATAAAATGTCAGAACAGAAGACGGCAAAGAAGACTGAGGAAGCTCCAAAAGAGCAAGATACCACCAAATCAGAAAAAGTCGATACTACTGGTATTGATGATCTGCTTGATGACATCGACGATGTGCTAGAGGAGAACGCTGAAGAGTTCGTAAAGAACTTTGTTCAGCGAGGTGGCGAGTAGCCATTTCCTCTCTTTGTTATGTCTGATATTGAACTAATCAAAGTCAACGAAGTGTATCTGCGCGTTGATGCAGAGCCGCACATTCTGGCTGAACTGGGCGACCATTTCACCTTTCTGGTGCCTGGGCATCAGTTTATGCCTGCTTTTCGCAATCGCCTGTGGGATGGCAAGATTAGACTATTAGACACGCGCAACCAGACAATCTATTCTGGGCTTATACACCACATCGAGCAGTTTGCTCAAGACAGAGATTATGACATATCATATCCGTCTGATCTCAATATAGCCACATCGTTTAGTCTTGTCGAAGGTAGAGAGTTTGCATCAACTCTCAATCTTCCGTTTGAACCGCGTGACTATCAAATGGAAGCATTCGTGACTTGCGTTCGCGATCATCGTAAATTGATCCTTTGCCCAACAGGTTCAGGCAAATCGCTGATCGCATATCTGCTAACAAGATACTATCAGCAGGAGTGTGATGGTAAGATACTCATCATCGTCCCTACCATCTCACTTGTCAATCAGTTATACAAAGACTTTGCTGATTATGGATGGAACACCGCAGAGAATGTCCATCGTATTATGCAAGGGAAAGACAAAGCAACAGATTTGCCTGTTGTTATTTCAACATGGCAATCTGCTTATAAGCTGCCAAAGGCTTGGTTCGACCAGTTTGATGTTGTGATAGGTGACGAGGCGCATCTATTCCAAGCCAAGTCCATCCAGACGATGATGACGAAGATGACCGATGTTAAGTATCGCTTTGGAATGACAGGAACACTTGCTGATGCCAAAACACACTCGCTAGTTCTTGAAGGATTATTTGGGCGCATTCGCAAGATAATCAAAACAAAAGACTTGCAAAAAGCTGGGCATCTTGCTAAACTACAGATCAAAGCAGTTGCACTCAAGTATGCTAAAGATGAGTGCCGTGTTGTGTCCAAGATGAAGTACCACGAGGAGATCGACTTTCTGGTATCTCATAAAAAGCGAAATATTTTCATTCGCAATCTTGCGCTTTCGCTTTCGGGGAATACATTAGTATTGTTTAATTTTGTAGAGAAGCACGGAAATGTGCTTCACCGTATGATAGAGGAGAAGGCTAACGATAAACAGGTATATTATGTCTGGGGAGGCACGGATGCGGAGCTTCGCGAACAGGTAAGGGAAATTACGGAAAACAATAATGATGTGATTATTGTAGCTTCTGCTGGTGTATTCAGCACAGGAGTCAATATCAAAAACCTACACAACGTAATCTTCTCTCATCCTGGCAAATCAAAGATCCGTGTGCTTCAGAGCATTGGTCGAGTTCTCCGTACCACGGAGACAAAAGAATCAGCAACTCTATACGACATTGTAGATGACTTGACAAATGGAAGTAAAAAGAACTTCGCCGCGACTCACTTTATTGAGCGACACAAATACTATGTGGCAGAAAAGTTTCCAGTCAAGCTATACAAGGTGGAGGTGAAATGAAAACTGAAGATATGAAGATCCATTATGTTGTGCTTGTCGATGGCACAGAACTAATTGGAAAGAGCGCAGGCAGAGGATGGGCTGGGAATGTCAAAATCATTGAACCCTGCATTATCATTCGCGATGACTGCGAAAACAGTATAGCCGCTGTTCGTAGATGGATGCGTTGGGCAGAAGACCCAAGCAAGCCAGTTGAGCTATCATACCATAGTGTTGTGACTTGCTTTCCTGTCAACGAAGCCATAGCGGAGCAATATGTCATTGCTCTTGATAATATCACAAAGACTAACGAAAAGCTCGATGCAATTCAAAATAATGATATAGACGATGAACCAAGTATAGACGAGTTTATTAGCGAGTTCCTTGGTAAGAAAGGAACACTTCACTGATGCCACGTCGATCAAAAGAACAACAGTCAAAGTCACACTATGTCGATAACAAAGAATTCTTCAAAGCGATGGTTGAATTTCTTGAACAGGTCAAATTAGCAGACACGAAGGGTGTGGATCGCCCTCGCATACCCGATTACATTGGTGACTGCTTTATGAAAATCGCCACACACTTATCCTACAAGCCAAACTTCATCAATTACACATATCGCGATGATATGATTATGGATGGTGTGGAGAACTGTATTCAATACATTTACAACTTTAATCCAGAAAAGACTCAGAATCCATTTGCATATTTCACGCAAATCATCTGGTATGCGTTTTTGCGTCGCATTCAAAAAGAGAAGCGACAACTCTATATCAAGTATAAGCAAATCGAACAAATGGATATTGAAGATGCTATGAGTGAAGACTCCATTAGTCGAAAGACAAACATCCGTGAAGAACATGCTGCTCGCTTGGAGTTCATCAAGAACTACGAAGAAGCTATGGAAGAATCCAAGAAGAAGCAAAGGCAGGTGAAGTTCAAGAAAGATCGGACCTCGAATGGATCGACTCTTTTTGGAGGTGATGATGAGTGATTATAAGGTAGCCATCCTCACTGATACACATTTCGGTGCGCGTAACGATAGTCCGGTGTTCCTTGACTACTTTATGGACTTCTACAACAACGTGTTCTTCCCGTATGTCAAGGAGAACAACATCTCGACGCTGATCCATCTCGGTGATATTTGCGATCGTCGAAAGTATATCAACTTTCGCACGCTCCAGACATTCCGCGATGAGTTCGTCTTTCGCCTGTGGCGAGAGAAAATCGACACGCATGTCATCATAGGTAATCACGATCTATACAACAGAAACGACTCCAACATCAATTCGATGACTGAGCTGTTTACGACGTTCGAGGGTGAGTGCGAGCCTTGGATTTATCACGATCCAACTGAAGTTGAAATATATGGTAAGAAGGTGTTGTTTGTTCCGTGGATCAACGAGGAGAACAAAGAGCGTAGTCACAAACTGATTCGTTCGACTAATGCTCCTATCGTGATGGGGCACTTGGAACTATCTGGCTTTCAAATGCACAGAGGCGCACCAAACTCGCACGGAGACGACCCGTCTATATTTGACCGATTTGATAAAGTCTTGACTGGGCACTATCACCACAAATCAGATGATGGAACCATCTTCTATTTGGGCGCACCATACGAGATGACATGGAGCGACTATCAAGATCCTCGTGGATTTCATGTGTTTGATATGGAGACACACGAGCTGGAGTTCATTGAGAATCCCTATCGTATGTATCACAAGATATTCTACAATGACAAGAATAAGACACTTGAAGAAATGATGGCAGATGACTTTGAACGCTATCGCAATCGTTGTGTCAAGTTCGTCGTTCAGGAGAAGAGCAATCCATACTGGTATGATATGGTGCTTGATAAGCTCTACAAGGTCAACCCGTTCAACGTGGCTATCGTCGAAGACTACAGCGATGATCTGTTGTCAACCACAGCACAGCAAACGGTAGATCAAGCTCAGGATACCATGTCGATCCTGACATCATATGTCGATAGTATGCAGGTAAACCAGAAGCAAGAAATTAAAGACTTGCTCGCAGGCCTATATACGGAAGCATTAACAACAGAGGGGGACTAATGGTTACCTTCAAAACTTTACGCTGGCGTAATCTGTTGTCCACGGGAAATAACTGGACAGAGATTAAACTGGACGGTCAGAGTAACACTCTGATCATGGGTGAAAATGGCTCCGGTAAATCCACCATTCTGGATGCTCTAACCTTTGCTCTTTTTGGCAAGCCATTTCGCAAGATCAACAAGCCACAGTTAGTCAACAGCGTCAATGGTGCAGACTGTCTCGTCGAGATTGAGTTTACTATTGGCACAAAGCACTATCATGTGTCACGAGGTATCAAGCCAAATATTTTTACAATCACTTGCAACGGTGTGGAGATCCCTTCTCCTGCTGCTGCAAAAGACTATCAGGACATTCTGGAAAGCCAGATCCTCGGATTCAGTTACAAGTCATTCTGTCAAGTCGTCATCCTCGGAAGCTCGACCTTCGTTCCCTTCATGCAACTGCCCGCTGGCCAACGCAGAGAAATCATCGAAGACCTCCTCGACATCTCGATCTTCGGGCAAATGAATGATGCTCTCAAGACAAAGGTGTCAGAGCATAAAGAGAAAGTGAATACGGTCAAGTCAGAGATTGCCTTGAAGACGCAATACATCGACCTTCAAACAAGCACACTCGCTTCAATCAAGCAGTCTAATGATACCGAAGTGGATGACTTGAAGACTAAGATCGCGGAGCATACAAAAGCTCTCGACACGAGTTCAACGCAAGCTGAGACACTAAATCTACAAATCACTGCTCTGGAAGAGAAGGAAGCATATGTTCAACTTGATGCGAACATCAAGAGCCTTGATAAGGCAAAGACTATTAAGTCAAAGCTGGAAGGTAAGGTTGCTGGATATGATAAGCAGCTCAAGTTCCTTCACGAGAAGGATGACTGCCCGACATGCGAACAGACCATTGATGAAGCATTCAAGCGTTCTGCTGAGACTATCAAGACAGCAGAGCGTGATGTTCATCAAAAGCATCTCGACGAATTGAATCATAGAATCACACAGTTCAAGGACAAGATCGGATTAGGCAACAATATCAAGACAGAAATAGAAGGCGTCGTAGCACAGCTCAATAGTGTCAAGTCTGATATGAATGCTACTCAGCGTGTCATCAACTCGCTGAACGAACAGATTGCAAAGGTGGATGCAAAGCGTGACACCAAAGAGATCGAAGCAGGAATCGCTGAAGCAAAAGAAGCTCTTGTTGAGTTCGAGTCGCAAAAGGAAGAACTTGCTTCCAAGGCAGAAGTGTTCAAGGTTGTTGCTGGATTACTCAAAGACAGTGGCATCAAGACATTGATCGTCAAGCAGTATC
>Ga0196899_1001058_pt1 | contig 13739 bp, 12 predicted proteins | sample VirMetDEL_Sep_01_FD_169095 | JGI IMG/M metagenome (GOLD analysis project Ga0196899, IMG submission 169095) | Aqueous microbial communities from the Delaware River and Bay under freshwater to marine salinity gradient to study organic matter... | ecosystem: Environmental > Aquatic > Marine >... | reverse complement strand
TTTAAGACCTAAGAACCCAAGAATAAAAGCAACACCATTTTGATAGTTTGTTTCGGATATAGACAATGCCGAACATACAACTGGTGTGATGTAGTTAGCACTTGCAACGCCCGTGATGATAGCGAAAAACGTTTGCTTGATGTTCTTAGCCGAACCCTTACCCAATAGCAACAACGAGCCAAAAAGCCCCGCTATTGATTGCATTATATTGATTCCTATCTCGTCAAGAAATGTTTTCATATCTCTTCACTTGGCTTGGGGAAATAATCGGGGTGCAACTCTTTACACTTCTCAGTCCATTCAGCGATTGCCCTTGATGAACCAAATGTATGAACGCCCATCGGTGGACACCACACCATTTTTGAATCCCAAGAACTTAAAGCATCACCTTGCCACAAAACATCAACGTGGTATTTGCTTGAAAGAACAGGTTCGGTTATTACCTCGCCCTCGCTATCGTATGTGCCTTCGGTTAGGACTATATTACCCAATCTTACGATGCTATGAGGGTGGCTTGGGTTACCTTCCTCGTCAACGCCTAATCCATCGATAAAGGTGTTGGCTTCTGTTTCTGATTTAAATTCGTATTTTCTGAACATTTTATATTGTTGTTAGTGATGCGAGTTCGTCATCGGTTAATGCTGTTGGAAAGTATAGTATTTGCTTCATATTTCCGAATATCTTACTACCTCCCGTGCCGCTTGAGAAATTCAACTCATTCAATCCAACGGGTGTAGTACCAGAACTTTGTGTACCTCTTTCTACTCCATCCACCCAAAAAGCGAAATCATTGGCTTTGTACTTGATAGCAATTTTGTGATTTGTTGTGATGTCTCCAACATCGTAACTCATTAAACTTGGTGATGAACCACCGCCAATAGATGTGCAGTATAAATCATCATCTGCGCCAATGTAACCTAAAATTATCCTATTAGAAGTTGAACCATCACTAATGGCAATAGTAGATGTTCCTAATTCATTTGATAACCAACTGCTTTCTAAATACAAAACACCTTCGGTATCATTAAAAACGGAAGAATCACCCGCATTATCGCTGTAATCTTCCGACCTCGTTACACTTGCCCCATAGGTAGGTATGTAGGATGTGCTATAACTTCCCTCTTCAAGTTGTGCGCCCCAAAAATACATTCCACTTGTACCATCTCCCGTATATGCAGAATCGGCTTCAGTAGTGTTTAACCCGAAATAAATTGAATCTGTCCCCGTTGCTGCCGTTCTTGTACCCGTTACACTACATCTATACCATCCATTCCCATAATCTTGAATATCTGCCGTGCCGCTTACTACATTTTTGGTACCATCAGATAAATCAAAATAAGTTCTTGCTCCAAACGCTGAAACACAATTAACAATTAAAAAACGATTGTCGCTATATGACTTTGCAAACACACTAAAAGTGTACGCTTGATTTTGTGTGTAAGATTGGTTTCCAGTATTGAATCTATGATATGTGTTAGCAGTATTTTCTGTATATAAACCAGAATTTACTAATCCTTCTGGTGATGTTGTAGCGTTGTCGGTATTTGTACCACCGAAAGTTACTATGCCGTTTAAATACTCGCTATGCGCTAAAGCATTACTCCTCTGACCCTCTAACAAAAGACTTGGACAAGTAGCCCCACCCGAATAGTCAAGGCGTGGCATATCTTCAAGAATACCCGCTTGTTCTGTTGTGGTGGTTGTAGTGATTACGTCTGTACTAACTAAACCGACTTCCAACTGAGCGTCCTGAATGTAAATGTTACCGTTTGTGCCATTAACCACTCCGTCCGAAATGCTTGGTTGTATTCTTGAAATTCCAAATGCTCCATTAAAAATTGCAGAGCATCTGTACCATCCGTTGCCAATACTTTGAATTGATGTAGAAACAACTCCAGCACCTTTGCTTCCTAAAACCCCATTTGATAAATCAAAAAAACAAGTATCCGCAGAAATGCCACTATTTTCAAAACTCAACCAATCAAGTGTTCCAGATTTAGCATAGACACTCAAAGTATAAATGCCACTTGCTGAAGTGTTTTGTTCTACTCGCCCATAATCGCCAGTTTTAGATAATAACCAAGCATCACTTGAGCCATCGTACCCAGTTTGTCCTCCATTTACACTCGCACTACTCGTTACCCAAGTCGTATCAAAACTATTACTCTGCAACAACAGATTCTCCCTTCCCTTCTCTATTAACCCCTCACTATTAACACGGGTAGCCGCTAAGTTTGATCCACGACTAAAGGTAAAATCTCCATCTCCGTTAGTAGGCTTGGCACTATATAACGTGCCATCTTTGTAGCCCGAAGGTATTTGTATTAATGATGCTTTATTTAATAAACTCATTTTGTTAATTCTTGTAATTCTTCATTGGTTAAACGGGTAGGGAATAGTATGGCTTGTTTCAATGAAGAACCCACTATTGATGCGTGGTTTAGCGTTACTTGCGAAAGGTTAGTGTAAGTAGTGCCGCTTCCACTTCCTACTTGTATTCCGTTTACATAAAAAACAGATTCGCTACCATTAAAAGCAACAGCCGCTTTTGCTTCTCCGTTTATAACATCACTTGATGATGTAAAAATAATCGTACCACCATTTCTAATTTGAGTATAAACTTTTTTATCATCTATACCATAAACCAAAATCCTTGTACTCGTAGATGTATTATCAACACCAAAATAAGCCGTAAAGTGTTCTGTGTCTTTTATTTTAAAAAACAACGTACCTTCCGTTTGCCCTATCAACTCACTTATTCCCGTTTTAGAACAACTATCCGCTACTCTGGTCGTGCTTGTTCCGTATGTGGGTATGTAACTTGAGGCGTAGGATGCGGATTGTTCTAACTGCATCCCATAAATTAAAATATCGCTTTCATTTGTGGTATTATTACCCCGAACTTGCATCCCGAAATTATCTGTAACAGATGCCGTTGCCGTGTGCGTTGCCGTAAATAATTGCCATTCGTCGGTTGCCGTTTGTTCGCCTCCAACTTGAGCACCAGCAACTCTAAATTGAACCAACTCATTATTCCCACTTGTCGCTTTTACCCAACAAGAAATAGAATACGTCGTACCGCTTGTAAATGCAAAATCCCTAACTAATCCGCTTCTATCTGAACTCGTAGAACCTACCGCATCAAATTGAACCCTTGTTGCGTTTTGTACACCTTCTGGGCTTATTGCATAATTACCCGTAACTACTGGAACACTTGCACTCCCTTGTTGAGTTTTACCCCAATATGAACCTTCAAAGTATTCGCTATATTCAAATAAGTTAGTCCTCTGTCCTTCAAGCAAAAGACTTGGGCATCCTCCTCCGCTATAATCAACACGAGGTACGTCATCTGTTATACCCTCATAGACTGCCGTTGTTGTTGTTTCAATGTAACTCTGAGCGACTAAGCCCTCGTTTAGCATAGCGTCTTGGATGTAAATGTTGCCAGTAGTTCCAGTTACTACACCCTCGCCCTCAGCAGGGTACAAACGAACACTACTTATATTATCGTTGCAAGTTACAGAACACCTATACCATCCGTTGCCAACCGATTGAATGTCTTTACCAATAGCACCACCAGACAACTCACCGCTTGTTCCATTAGATAAATCAAAATAAACACGAGGATTTGAGCCGCCAATCAATATCAACCCTATCCAATCTGAATCTCCTTCTTTAGCATACACACTAAATGTTTGAACATTGCTATTGCTGACTGATTGTGTAATATACGCACTTGATGAAGTCTTACTTAAAAGCCAAGCATCCGAACTCCCATCGTAACCCGTCTGCCCTCCCGTTTCGCTTGTGTTTACATTTGTCCAAGTAGTATCAAACGCGTTCGATTGCAACAATAAATTTGCCCTCTCCTTTTCTATCAACCCAGCACTATTAACCCTTGTTGCCGCACTTCCTCTCGTGAACGTCATATCGCCATCGCCCGTGTCGGGAATAGCCGAATACACCTTGCCCTCTTTTGTAGCCGTAGGTGCTAAAACCAAAGACGCTAAATCGATTAAACTCATCCTTTCAAATCTCTAATTACTTGGTTGAAACAATCCGCCCCTTCAACTACTCCAGCATCACCCGTTACCCTTGTTTGGTAGGTTTGCCAATAGTCGAAGTAAGGCATTTGAAAATTGGACATCGTGCAACTCAACGCCTCTACCGTACCCCCGTCCGCTTCTACACGACTTATTAAATCGTTAAGAACTTTGAACGGGAAGCCCTTGTATCGGGTTGATTTTACAAAAACGCCAATCATCTTTTATACGCTACGATTGAACCGCTTGTTAATGTAATGCTTGAAATGTAGTTTCCGCTTTCAACAGAGATGTAGATGCCGCTTCTCAAAGTTACTCCGCTTAATCCTAAAGTCGATAGAAGGCTTGTGCCGTTCTCGTCAAGGATAGCCGATACAACTGCATCATCGTTGACAATAAAGCCTCTGAAAACGCCTGTATTGGCACTTGTGTTTGAAATAACTTTGCAGCCTGTGTAACCTGCTGAAAAGGATGTTGATGTACTACTCATAAATCTTTTCGTTTAATGTGGGTGTATATTGTGTTTTTACTGTTGCAATAGGATTCACTTTTAACATTCCTTGCTCAACTAACTCATCCGCATCGTCAGGGTTAGTGTTGCTTGGTGATGTCTGTGCATATACTCGATAAGAAAACTCTCCGCTATCTACTGAAAAGGTTGAACCCTCAGTTACAGAAAACTTATTGTATCGCTCTGTGTATGCTGACACATCTGTCAAAATGAAATTGGTTGTGTTGTTAGTCAACCGGTGTGTAATGCTGAATAAATATGTAGGATTTGAAATGGTAGTTTTCTCTGTTAAAGTCAAATACCAGAACTTAGTTTCCTCCTGTGTAATTGTAAGCATCTATATATAATTAGCGTTTTTCATTTTTTGGCAAAAGAAAAGGGGAAGCAAACGCCTCCCCCAATTCAAAACTATGAAAACAAGTACCTAGATACCCAAATCAGTTACTACAGCCGCCTGCACTAAATACGGTGCTTCTGTTTCAATAGCAGACAACGTAAAGTTGTAGCCCTGAACATCACCCATTGCTGTGCCGCTTTCAGCAGTCATAGCAGTGATATCGCATCCATATTCATTACCGGCCAACCAGTAATTATCGTTGTTGTCTTTTACTATACAAAATACACGATTCTGTGCTAGTAATTTCAATTCGTTACGCTTAGATGTTGATAACTTGCGTAAACGCCCGATAACGTCAGTTTGGTTGAATACTGTGCCGTTCTCCTGTGATACGTTAGTGGTTGTAGTCATGCTGCCAACTCCCTTAGGTAATTCGTATGTATATACCGAACCACTTGCGACAGTTGTAGCAGTCACTTCGCCACCTGATACAGTAAACCCAGTTGAGGCAAAATCAATCAAATGAATTGACTTAATTCCACCAACGGCATCCTTACAGTCGAGGGTAAAACCCTGTGTTAAATTACAAGCCATTGGTTACCTCCTTTATGCTAATGTGAATTCAACTAATTGGTCAGGGAACGCTACCTGTACTCCATATTTCATGGTTGCACGGAAGCGTACCTCATCGTTATCTTGAGAATACCAGAATCTGTAATCCTCTTCCTCATTAGCAAGGTCAGTACCTACAAAGAAGTTACTTAAACGACCTGCGAACATTCTGTTCGTTCCGTTCAAACCACCAACTGCGATAAGTTTCATGTTGGTTGCAGGGATAACGATTTCCATACCTGCACTGTCAGCAGCGTAATGGAATAAGTTTGCTTCACGAAGAGCAGTGGTGTACTTTTTGAAAGTATCGATACCGACGAACAATACCAAGTCATCAGCGTCAGCGATGTCAGCAGGTAAAGCGTTGTACATATCGTCAATCAAACCTTCGATGTTTGAAGTAGTGATAGAAGTTGCAGAAGTTGTGTTTCCGTCAACAGATGCAGCCGCATCGTCAATCACTTTGTTGAATCCGTCAAAACGGTTAGTGTTAGGGTTGGTGTTTCCAGTTCCTGTGTCACCTTGCCACATAGCAACTTCTAACAACTTAGCAATACGGTCAGCCTTTTCGTTTCCGATTTGCTCTTCGAAAGGTACATCCTCAGGTGAACCAGCAGCGATTTGAGTCTGCATCCACTTTGCTTCTAAAGTCTTAGGGCAAAGAGTTTCTTCAACCTTGATTTTACCTACTGTGATGTTTCTTTGTGTGAAAGTTGTGTTACCACTTGCGTTGTAACCACATCCGTCAGCCTGAAAGAATACATCAGAAGATAGAATGTTTAATGCCTCAGCAGATTTGATACCTACCTGCACCTGTCCAGCCGCTTGTAATACAGCAGCCGTCTTACCCCCGAAAAGGGATTTTACTACCAACTCGGTGCTTTGTTCGTTGGTATAGTCAGTTAATCCAGTTACGTTAAATGCCATGATTATTTGTTTTTAATTGTGTTTGCGATTTTTACAATGTTTGCAAAGCGTTCGTCTTTTTTAGACAACTTTGCCGGTTCTTTTGTTGGTTCTTCGCTTGGTAAATCAGCAATCTTTTCTACCAAGTCTACGGTCTTACCAAAGGCATCTTTCATAGTTGAAAAAGCCTCATCGTTGTTGGTTAGTTTCTCTTCCAAAGTGTTTAGTTTTTCAACTGCTTCTTCAAAACGAGTAACTAAGTCGTTAAATGCTTCTAAGGATGCAAACTCAGCAGGGGCTTCCTCTACTTCTGTTTCTACTTCCTCAGCAGGTTCTACAATCTCAGTAACAACACCGCCTTCGGTGGTTACGAGCATACCGCCCTCTACTTCGTGTACGGCATCTGGAGCAGGAATCAATCCTTCACCAGTTTGAACAAAAACTTCTGTTCCAACGGCTAATTCGCCTTCCCATTCAATGATTGTACCATCTACTAAGGTTGCAGTTGCCATTTCAACTTCTTTTTTGTCCTCTTCACCGAACAGTAGCGAACGAATTTCGGTCAATACTTCTTTGCTGTTCATGTCTATATATAATTATCAGTTATTAATTTTTGGCTCAGTTTTTACCATCCCATTTGCTCACAGCGTCTTTTACAGCCTCATATAAGGCATTTAACTGCTCATCCTCTGTATTGGTGTCAAAATCAAAAAATCCTTCAACAGAGAAGCCCTTAAACTCCCCTTCTTTCACCCTTTTCCAAATATCATCATCATTTACGATATAAGATAAAAACCAACTTCCATCTGCTACTTCATCGTAACCAGTTGGAGGGTTCTTGCCTCTTTCCCTGTCAACAATATATGATTCCAATAAAGATAGCCCTTTGGTTTCCTGCTCATGATGGATATTTACAGAATCGTATAAATCTGACTTAGCCCATTTCTTTGCAATTTCAAATATGGTTTCTTTGTCAAAATATACATAATATTCACCTCGCATAGGGTCATAACGGTAAATACGCTTTTCAGCCTCCATAGCCATGCCGGTTATGATTCTTTTTTCTTCGTCTTGAATGGCAAAACCTACATGATACTTTTCATGTGATTCATAATTCTTTCTTTTACGCTTTGCCCTTTTCAATTCTTGCTGTTCTAACTTGCGTTCTGTCCATCGCAACATCTCATCACCACCCCATAGCAAATAAGAAATAGTACCACAGGCTTCTGTGTCGCTTGGGTTGTAGTATTCTTTGGCACGGCTCAAATAAGAGTAAGTGCGTTTTATCGTTTCCCATGAAAGATTTTCACGAGCAACTAATTGCCTTGCACGATTTTTCCCCACCAAGGTGGCACAATCATTACCAACCTGTTCATTCAGGCGAATACCCCGTTCAGCGTTTTGACTGGCTGCCTTTGGGTAATCATCTTCAAATTTTTCACCTTCCCAGTAATTGTAGCAAATGGCAAGTGCTTGGTCTTGGTCATAACCCTCTTTGGTTACAACCTCCATGCAACGCCCTATAAATTCATCTTCTGTTTCACCTGCATTCGGCTCGACAAAATCTTGCTTGTTAAAATACTGAAAATCACGTTCGATTGCCGGTGATGTTACGAGGCTGACAAAGTTCACTCCTGTTTCATCCTCCTCGTTTATGACTAGTTTGTAAACAGGTAAATCCATTTTATTATAATTATCGTTTTCCATAAATTGGCATTATTTTACTATTGAAACATCTTCTGTTACCCTGACTCTTTGTTGTGTGTTGCTTATATCGTACTCGGTTACATATATGCGTTGTTGGCCTGTAAATTGTTCAGTCCTTGGAAGCCTTACAGCCGGTGCTGAAACGCTTGCAAAACTGGTACTCGGTGTTCCACTGGCAACAGCACCCTGAACGTTACCACTGTTGATTATATCATACGCCCTTTTTGCGTTTGCAGCGATTGTGGCAGCAATGCTAATATATTTAGCAATACCAGCCAAACCACCAGTAGCAATGTTGTCGGGTGTAGGTGAATTTGAGTTCGCTAAAGCCCCTGACAATGCACGAGCCGTGTCAGTCGCAACAGCCGCTAACGAGAAAGCCTTACCCAGTGCAGTTTGTTCACCTACTAAGCCTGCTAAGGAATTAGCAATATCCTGAGAAGCAAAAAATATCTGTTGTCTTAACTGTATTTCTTTCTCAGTCATTTGACGTTGGTTGTCAAGGTCTTTTTCTCTTTGTCGTTGAACACCTTCATTGAACGTGGTAACTATACCACTCAACTTCGCAAAATGCTCATCGGTTGCTTTTCTTTCAGCCCCAAACCTCCTGTTTCTTGCCTCTTCTTGTTTTTTCTCTTCTACCCGTTGTGCAGCCTGTATTCTGTCACGAGCATCACGAATTTCTTCTTGTCGTTTAACTTCTGCTTTGGCTAATCGTTCTTGCCTTTTTTCCTCAGCCTTGTTATTTCTTTCTATTTCCCTATTTACCCTGTTTAATTCTCTTTGTGTTGCCCTTTGCAAATTTAATCTTCGTGCAACTACATTATTAACGGCTGCTTTTGCCTCTGCTTCCTTTCTTGCGTTTTCTATGTTCGTTCGGCTAAATGTGTTTTCCAGCGTTTGTGCATCCCTTCTTAATTCCAGTACTTCAACCTCTTTTTCCAACAACTGTTCTTCTAAGGCTTGTGCGTCTAACAACGCTTTCCTTCTTTCCTCCGCACTAACTGAATCTTCCATCCTTGATTTCAACCTTAAATCAGCAATTTGAGATTCTAATTTAGAACGTTCAACCAACAAATCAATTTCAATCCGTGTTGCCCTGTTTCTCATTTTGGCAACCTCATCGGCTGCTTTTATTTCTTTTTTCTGCTCTTCTACAAATTCTTTGGCACTTTCCGTGGCATTATTATAAGCGTTTCTTATAGTGTCAATAGGGTTCTTAATGAAGTTCTTGACTCCCTCTGCAAAATCTCTCATTGCCTGCATAGGGTCTTGAAAGACTTTTATCAGTCGCTCACCTAAATCCGCTGCTATATCCATAAGGTTGCCAAACAATGCACTCATAACACTCGTTATTCGGTTCATTCTTTCCTGTCCTCCGACTGAATCTGTTAATGCCCGTTTTAATAAATATAGAACGCCCACCAAACCCGTTAAAGCGATTCCAAGAGGGTTGGCCAACAAAATTTTCATTGCTGTGTTTAAACCAGTAAATCCTTGAATCACAAATCCGATTGGACCGGGAATGGCTGACAGTTGCCCTTTCAAGTCATTGAAATTTTTTGCCGTGTTGTTTAAACCTGTTCTCAGGCTGCCCATAGCCGAACCCATCATAGTTGTGGATTTGGCTGCCGATTGCATACCTCTTGTGGTTTCTTTTGTGGTCTTGTTTAGGTTGTCAAATGCTTGACCGGCTTGTTTGACGTTGTTTTGTCCTTTGACATTAACATCTATATTAACTGCTTCTTGTATTGCCATTAGTGTCCGTGTGTTATTATCCAGTATTGAGTGCCATCAGATACAACTTGGTCATATCCGTTCTTAGCGTTGTCTGTGTGAGATGTTGCATCGTCTATTAAGATTGAGCCATCCCCTGCATTAATTGTTATCGAGTTTGACGATACCGTCTTTTTGATTACATACATTTTGCCGCTATTATTAGTAGGGTCAGGTAAAGTGACTGTGATGTTTCCGCTTGTGGTGTCGCACAAAATCAACCAATCATCATATGTTGCTGAATAAGGTGAATCCGTGTTGTCAATGCTTACCACCTTTCCAGAACCTAACCATGTACCGAGTACAGGCTGATTCTCAACATAAACCCTGCGACCTTCTGGAATTATAAAATCCGTGCAGTTGATGGCTGTGGTGTATTCCATGCTTTTACCCACCTTAGTACCTTCACTACCTAGCACAGTTACAAATACAGATTCTGCTTGGTTATTATCACCACTGGTTATTGTTTCATCACCTCCGCTATTTTGACCAACTGTTAAACCACCTTTGTAGGAATGGACAGGGTCATCGCCTCTTCCGTCAACAGGGAATCTATCCTTTGTTGCTTCCCCTTCTCCATCGAATCCACCTGTGCCTACTTTTTGGTTGGCACTGATGTAAGGTGTGTAATAGGTAGATAGCAAAAATTCGCAAAGGAAAACCCCGTCTTTGGTTGGCCGGTAATCCCTTATTTTATTCAACTTCCAATACTGGCCTTCAAAGAAATAATTATCTGCAAATGATATGTTTATCCAATCATTCGGAGTAATACGGAAATAGCCTTTAAAAATTTTACTATTCTTGTCGCTTATCTCTGAAATATATTTGTAATAGTATTTGTTGACAAGGTTGTCATTTGAATATGCAAACCCAACTGGTACATAAGCCTTCTGAACCATTCCAAAGTTCAAATCAAAACTCATCGAATCAGTGTCATCAACGTGCAGGGTTAAAGGGTAATAAGATTCGTTCGGTGATGTGATGTTTGTGCCGTTGTTTATATACCCTCCCTCGTCTGTGTTGTAATAGTCAAATGTCCAATATTTAGAAGTTTCTTTTTTGCCACCGTAATACAATATACGAAGGCTTGAATCTTCTTTGCTTATGTCCGAATAATAACGGCCTGATATTTTGTCCTGTGCCATCACCGTCGGATTAAAAGAAATATCTATACGTTTTTCAGATTTGATAAAATCATTATCAATCGCTACTGTCCTGTCACCATAAACCCTTGAATACCTTTCTGCATATTGCCTGTTCAATTCATCACCGGCTCTCTGATAAGTAAATTTATAAGGGTTGTTCTGCAACTCACCCATCGGTAAAATTTGATGTGGCTGTGCATAGTCCAGTTTCTTACTCCAATCCTGATTTATGCCATTATAAAATTCATCCCTTGTTTCTACACGAAGTGTTTTGGTGTCCGTTTGCTCAATATACAAGTTGAACATCTTCACCAAGTTTAACAAAAATTCCTTTTGTGTATAATCACCGGCAAAAAACTGACCAAAATCCACAGTTTGATTATATGCAATGGAAAATGCAGTTGATTCGTTATAAATATATGTCGATGCAGCAAGGTCTAAGTCAGATGGATTTGGCCTCATGTTTTGGCCATCCCTTTCGTATCGTTCAATATACTTGTACTGAATGACATCATCGGTTAACACATCCAGTTCTTTTGAACCAACCATAACCGTTTCACCTGAATTACCACCTAAATATATTGATGCCGCATAATTGCCATTTTTGTACAACCCTATTTCTGTGCTTTCTTCAACTGTTACTGGATTTTGCAATTCTATTTGTACATAAAACCTGTAACGGCCTGATATTGGAACAGTGTATGAGTAGTTGGTTGCAGTGTTGTCGTAATTACCACCGTTATCGAAGTTGCCTCCTGTTGAGTCATTAGAAGCCGGTATAAGGTCATCTATGCTGATTGTGGTGTTACCTGACACTTGTGCCTGAAAAAGCCTTTCAGTGACTCCTGAGGGAGTTTCTGACAATGCTCCATAGGTGTAAGGTACAACTAAGCGTTTAAATTCGTCAGAAGTGAAAAAAGAATCATTAGTGTACTCATATCCATGTGTGCTGAATATCTTGTCAACGATTGTTTTGGCATACAGGCAAGGTGTGTGGTCATCAACCCTCCACTTTGTGCAATCGTATGCCGTTGTTGCTGTCTTTGGTGTTATCTGACTCCAAACATATCCCTTGCCATATTCAAACGCCTCAGGGCTTCCGTCTACATATATTTGTGAATCCCAAGAATCCGTTATGTTGACGATATTAACCGTGTGGTTGTATGTGCCAAAATCAAGGTCAGATAATTTAGCATTTTCAATACTGGTGAAAAGGTTTGCACTTTCTCCGTGTATTGTGCAGTTGTAACCGATTAGATTGTTGTTCTCAACTATTATATCTGTAAGCCTGATGAATCCCCTTATTTGTTCGATGCCATCTGCTAATACATAGCAGTCCGCTTTTTTGTTAGGGTCAAAATCAGGTGTGTATTGCCCTGTGCCGGTTATCTCATTTGCAACCTCAAAGATGTGTCCGAATATCTTATTGTTGTTTTTGGTTGCCGGTATGCTCAGGGTCTTTGTAAAATCTGATGACCTTTGTTCAGGGTTGCGAATGTCAGCGATTGACCTTGTAATTACTATATCAAAATCAGGTGCAAGGTCTAACTTGTTTGCATTGAAAGCCCTTTCATCTAAAGATAGTAGGCCTGCTGATAAACAATCTATGGATTCAAGCGTTCCACCAGTGGATAAAACCCTTTGTTGATACGCTGTATATACCTGTTGGTAATCGCTGTCGTTTGTACTTATAAATACTTCTATCATAAACGCTGCACCTTGTCAGGGAAACTCAATTCAGCCTCAATCGTTAAATTGAAAGCCTTGTCATTGATGTGATACCTCTGTTCGTATTCGCTGTTAATTAAATTGACAGTGTATAACGAATCATCGTAAACCCACACCCGTGGACTCATCATTAATTCCCTTAGCCAAACACTTTCTGCTTCCGTTATAAAATCACTGTTCAAAGTAATTGTTTGCCTTGATTCTGTGTAGTATTGGCTGTTGTTAAAAGACTGATTTGTATAAGCGTAATTTTGCCCATCTAAGGTGTAAGGGTTCTGTCTGAAATTCCTTCTGTCAATATCAAAATTATCCCTTCTAACCTTATTGAACCTAAACGATTCAACTGCACCCATCCTGTTGAGGAAAAACACATCAACTGAATTGTATTTGCTGCACCGGTTGTCTATGTTGATTGTGTATGCACTTCCTACGAGGTTGTTCGAACTATCCTCAGGGCGAATCGTATAACTGGTCGCACCAGTCGGGATGCCCCCTGATATATTAGCCCCAATAGGGAAGCGAACCACATCATCTGAGGTCGCAGGGATGTTAACAGTACTACTGTCAGAAAAAGTAACAAGTAAATGGTCGATAGAACCATCGTGTAAAGCGTAAAGCCAATCTTTTTGGTCACGGTATATTTTCTTATTTGTGTTGTTTGTTAAAAAGCCTGCTGTGCTACTTGCCGCCATCAGGTAATTACTTTCATCGTAATTTAAAAACGTTGCAGGTGCAAGGGCAGCGTTCCAAACAGTATTTCCAGTTGCTGTGGCTTGTGCCAGTGTCTGCACGATGGGCGATGTTGTGCCGGTGCTGTACTCATAGCCGAACTCCAACTTATAATCAAAGAAAGAATTGGTACAGCCACTTGCTGCGGAATCAGTATATTCCCAATCGTGTGTAACGTAGGATTCCAATACACGGGATATGTTAAATACACCCCTGTTGTTTGAGCCATAATATAACGGCACTTT
>Ga0196899_1001057_pt1 | contig 13741 bp, 12 predicted proteins | sample VirMetDEL_Sep_01_FD_169095 | JGI IMG/M metagenome (GOLD analysis project Ga0196899, IMG submission 169095) | Aqueous microbial communities from the Delaware River and Bay under freshwater to marine salinity gradient to study organic matter... | ecosystem: Environmental > Aquatic > Marine >... | reverse complement strand
GCAAAGAATTGCACAGCATCATAGGCATGGCTTATGGTAACCAAGGCTTACAAGAGTTACGGGACATTAAGAAACAGGTAATAAAACAAAGGCAGGACGCTGTTTACCGACAGCAAGAAATGAAAGACCAAGTAATAGGAATGTTGTTAGCATTTGCTGGCTTGGGTGTTGTAGCAGTTATAGTGATATTTATCATGGGTGGTTTTAAATGACAAAAGCAGAGGACTTGTTGGCACGTTTAGAAGGCCATGAAAAAGAGTGTTTAGTTCGTTACGAAATGATACAGCGTCAGCTTGATGCAGCGGCTAAAGACATATCTGTTAACCGACAGGCTGTCTTTGCTCTGTACCCTTTTATTCTGGGTGCCATTGTCTTTGCTGAGTACATACGATGATACAGCAACTTATTGGGCCATTGGCTTCGTTGGTTACTGGACACTTTGAGCGTAAAGCAGAAGAGAAAAAGGCTGTTCATGAGCGTAAGATGGTAGCTATTCAGCAGGACGCTAACTGGGAAAACATCCATGCTAACAACGCAGCTAACTCATGGAAAGACGAGTGGTTTACTATTTTGTTTTCAGTTCCATGTGTGCTTGCGTTCTTTCCTAGCATGGTGCCTGTAGTTATGTCTGGGTTTGCCGCTCTAGACGCTATGCCTGAGTGGTACAAAGGTTTTCTAGGAGCTGCTGTAGCGGCATCGTTTGGCCTACGTGGTCTGGCTAACTGGAAGAAATAAACTATGGCGTATTACGTTGGTACACGAGAGTTTCCTAGTGTCTACGCAGCAGTTAGATATTTAGCAGCTAACCCTCAACCGGGAGTTAGCGTTACGTCTGCGCCTGTTCCGCTTGCTGATAATTCTTCTAGTGGTATGTTAACAGGAACGCCAGCACCAGCACCAGCACCAGCACCAGCACCAGCACCAGCTCCTGCTCCTGCTCCTGCGCCTCCAAGGTATACTCCTCCGCCTCCAAGGTATACTCCTCCGCCTCCAAGGTATACTCCTCCGCCAGATGACAATTTTTTTGATTTTACTGGAGGAAGGGATAGAGGTTTTGACAGCCCTCCCGGAGACAATGAGCCAGATACTAGCGTTCCTTCTTTTACTGGAGGAATGACTACTGCTTATCAAACAATGTTACAAATACTTCGGGAAGCAGGTTTTGATGTTCCTGAGTTTATAGGTACTCAAGGAGTCCCTGAAGGAACAGATCCCGAAATTTTACGTGCATTAGAAGAAGCTGTAGAAACTCAAAACAGTGACCCTATTAGAGCTATTGCAAGAGAAATACAAGAAGCTGGTGGTTACGAAGAATGGTTAAAACAACAAGAAGAAGACGCTGAACCACAACCCGAACCAGAGCCTGAACCTGAGTTAGAGCCAGAAGGACCGCCTGAAGAACTTCCTACAGAATTAGAAGAGGAACCTTTTGAGCCTGAAGAAATTGAACTTGAGGAAGAAGAACCAGACGTTATTGACGATGAGTTGGAAATAGAACCTCCTACACTACCCCCGCAGGAAGAAGAAGAGGAAACAGAAGAACAACAAGAAGAAGAGGAAGGCGGCGGTGGCGCTGAAGCTGCTCCTGAGACAGAAGGAGAGCCTTCTGAACAGGCTGAAACAGAAGCTGAGGAGGCTGAGGAGGCTGAGGAAGTAGAAGTAGTAGATATTACTGAGGACGATACAGTAGAAGATACTGACTCTGAGTTGGCTGATACTATTCCTGTAGAAGGCGGTCTTGAAACAGAGACTGAAGAAGAAGAAGCTGAAGACGAAGTAACTACAGTAGAAGAAGTAGAAGAAACTGACGATGAAGACGTTGTAAGAGAACAAATTGAAGAAGCTATTATTAGAGAAACTGATCCAGAAGTTAGAGAAGGTTTAATCAGAGAGTGGGAACGATATACAGACCGCGAGTGGACTACAGAAGTTGAAGAAGAAGTTGAAAGTAGGTACGAAGAAACAGTTGAACAAGCTGAGGACATTACTGAAGAAGACGAAGTAGAGGACTCTGATCTTCCTTCTTTAATAGACACTGGTCCTGAGTTTGGTGCAGAAGACGTAGCAGAGGAAGAAGAAACAAGAGAAGAAACAGAAACCCCTACTTTTGAACTTCCAGATCTTCCTGATGTGAGAGTAGAGTTGCCTCCTATTCAACCTCCAGTAGAACCTCCTGTTGAACCACCTGTAGAACCTCCTGTTGAGCCGCCTGTTGAGCCGCCTGTTGAGCCACCTGTAGAGCCTCCTGTTGAGCCACCTGTTGAGCCACCTGTTGAACCACCTGTAGAACCTCCAGTAGAACCTCCAGTAGAACCTCCTGTTGAACCTCCAGTAGAGCCTCCAGTAGAGCCTCCAGTAGAGCCTCCAGTAGAACCAACAGAAGAGCCTGACCCAATTCAAGAGGCTATTGATGAAGTTTCAGAGCCTGTGGAGGAACCAACAGAACCTACACCAGAAGCTGAAACTACTCCAGAAGAAACAGGAGCAGAAGAACCAACAGAGGAACCAGCGACAGGTGAAGACCAAGCAGGTGACGAAGGGGCCGGTGAAGGAACAGGGACTGGAACAGGAGACGGTACTGGAGATGGGGACGGTGATGGAGACGGAGACGGTACTGGTCTAGGCGGAGGTATGCTTTCTGGCACTCCTTTTGAAACAGACGGTGTGTCTCAGTACGGCATTTCGTACCAAGTACCTCAGCTTCGTCAAATTATTGTACCTAAAAAAGACTACGTAGCAGAACTAGACGCTCTTATTGAAAGAAGTTTGTTTGGAAAATTAATATGACCTATTTAAATATAGTAAACAACGTCCTGCGAAGGATGCGAGAAGAAGAAGTTGCTTCTGTTGCTTCTACTACTTATAGCAAAATGGTAGGTGACTTTGTTAACGACGCAAAGCGTATTGTGGAGGATTCTTGGGACTGGTCAGCACTAAGGACTACCCTAACGATTACTACTACTGACGACATCTTCAATTACGTCCTTACTGGTAGTCAAAACAGAATCAAAGAGCTAAACGTTATTAACGACACGTCTAATATAATTATGGAGTACCGCCCTGCTAAGTACTTTGATGAACAGTATCTAGTAGAAGATCCAATCAAAGGTTCTCCAAAGTTCTTTACGTACAACGGCGTAGACAGTGACGGTGATACTCAGATTGATGTTTACCCAAAGCCTGACGGGGTGTACACACTTAGGTTTAACTGTGTGCTACGTGGTGCTGACTTGTCTACTGACACTGACGAATTGTTAGTACCCGCTATGCCTGTAATACATTTGGCTATTGCTTTACTTGCTCGTGAGCGTGGTGAAACAGGCGGTACGTCTGCTCCTGAGTACTTTAATATTGCTGATAAGTACTTGTCTGACGCTATTGCATTAGATGCTCAAAAGCACCCAGAAGAAGTAATCTTCTACGTACCGTGAGGTAGCTATGGCTCAACAATTACAAAGTATTAATCTTGTTGCACCAGCCTTCAAAGGAATCAATACAGAAGATTCTCCGCTGGCTCAAGACCCTTCGTTTGCTGACATTGCTGACAACGCAGTGATTGACAAGCGTGGTCGTATTGCGTCACGCAAAGGCTACAGTGTTATTACAACGGACAAGACTGAACTAGGCTCTGCAAAGATCAGAGCAATCAAAGAGTTTGAAGACAACGCTGGAAACACTACAGTATTTTCTGTAGGTAACAACAAGATACTTAGCGGTACTACTACGTTAGTTGACGAGACTCCCGGTGGAGTTAGCATTACTTCTGACAACTGGAAGATGGTTAACTTCAATGACAAGATTTACTTTTTTCAGCGTAGTAACGAACCATTAGTTTATGACGCCGTAGGAGGCTCTGTAGTGACTTTGAGCAGCGTTTCTGGTGCTGCTGGTGTTACCAGTGCTATGTACGGTAATGAGGTTCTAGCGGCTTATGGAAGGCTCTGGACAGCAGACGTTAACAACGACAAGTCTACTGTTTATTGGTCTGACTTGTTAATAGGCCATGACTGGTCTGGTGGTACTAGCGGTTCTATTAACCTAGCTAAGGTATGGCCTGACGGCTACGACGAGATTGTAGCGTTGGCTGCACACAATGGGTTGTTAATTATCTTTGGTAAGCACAGCATAGTTGTTTACAGCGGTGCCGAAGCTCCGGCAACTATGGCGTTGTCAGACACGGTAGCAGGAGTAGGTTGCGTCGATCGTGACACTGTGCAGTACACAGGTACGGATGTGTTGTTCTTGTCACACACTGGGCTTAAAAGCTTTGGCAGAACAATACAAGAAAAGTCAATGCCTATTACAAGTTTGTCAAGCACTATTTCTAAAGACATAATTAGTTTGTTACAGAATGAAACTGAGTTTTACCGTTCAGTGTACAGCCCAGAAGAAGGTTTCTACCTGTTGACATTTACAGCTCAGGACACAACCTTCTGCTTTGACGTTAGAGGCACACTAGAAAATGGTGCTTACCGTGTTACACGTTGGCCCGGTACAGGCTTTTCAGCTTACGGTAGACAGAACGACGGTACGCTGTTGATTGGCAATGGTGACGGCATAGGTGAGTACAGTGGCTACAGAGACAATGGTGAAAAGTACCGTTTCAAGTACTACAGCCCCGGCTTGACCTTTGGTGATCCATCAAGACTTAAGATACTTAAGAAGCTACGACCTACAATTGTTGGTGCTAACAGTGCAATTATGTTTCTTAAGTGGGCGTATGACTTTGGTACGTTCTTCCAAACAGCGGAATTTACTGTTGGTAATCAAGTAACAGGTTACTACAACGAAGACGAGTACAACGAGACAGCAGAGTTTACAGGTGGTGATCTTACGTCACGCCGTGGCATAAACACTACCGGAGGCGGTGGAGTTATAACAATTGGGTTGGAAGCAGACATAGACGGTTCAGGTTTGTCTCTCCAAGAGATTAACGTATTAGCACTAATGGGTAAAGTACTATGAGTAACTATACAAAAACTACTGACTTTGCCGCTAAAGACAGTCTACCTTCTGGGGACAGCGGTAAAATCATTAAAGGCGCTGAATTTGAAACAGAGTTTGACGCTATATCTACAGCTATCGCTACCAAGGCAGACCTTGCTTCACCAACCTTTACAGGCACAGTGACAATTCCTGCCTTGACTTTTACAGGTACGCTGTCAACAGGAACAATTGACGGAGGTACGTACTAATGGGTGACGAATTAGCAAGACTTTTGGGTATAGGAGGCATTGCTGCTGCTGGCGGTCTTCTTACAGGAGCAGCTTATCAACGCCTTGGTGATATAGGTGAACAAGCTCGTAGAGAAGCAGGTACACTCGCTCAACAACAGCTTGAACAAACACAGTTTAGACCTTTTACTGTTACTACAGGTACTGGTGGAGCGCTTACAACAACTCCCGAAGGTGGCTTAGGTGTGTCTTTGTCACCGCAAGAGCAGGCTATATCTCAGCAGTTAATGGGTCAAGCTGGTCAAATATTTGGACAGCCTGTTGCAGGACAAGCGCAGTTAACTCAAGCAGGTCTTGGTGCTCTTGGTGCGGGTCAACAACTTATGGGTCAGCCCACGTTTGGTATAGCTCCAACTCAAGCTGCAGCACAGCAAGCCTTTGGCCTTGGTGGTCAATTCATGGGCGCTGCTGGAGCACAACCTGCAGACATAAACCTTCTTCGAGGACAGTTTGCAGGAGCAGTAGGCGGACTCATGGGTCAACAGCCTAGTGCTGCTGTAGGACAACTTGGTCAGCAAGCGTTAGGACTGGGTGGTGCTAGACTAGCTGGAGGTGCCCCTGACGTAACTCAGACGTTTGCTGGTGTACAGGCTCCCGGTGTTAGAACTGCTGCAGGAGACCTTGCTGCTAGAGGCTTAGGCTTAGGTATGGCAGGTCTTGAAACTGTTGCTCCTTCTGACGTAGAAGCCTTACGTCAACAGTACGGTGGCCTTGCGGGACAAGCAGCACAACAAGTGTTGCAACCTACTGGTGCACGAGAAGCAGAAGTATTTGAACGCATACGTGCTACACAGCGTCCTGAAGAGGAACGTCAGCGTCTTGCTTTGGAACAACGTTTGGCAGCACAAGGACGATTAGGTACACGTTCAGCAGCTTATGGTGGTGCTACTCCTGAACAACTTGCTATGGCTACAGCGCAAGAAGAAGCACGTAATAGGGCTTCATTGTCAGCCATACAGCAAGCTCAAGCAGAACGTCAACAGTCTCTTGGTGAAGCCCAAGCACTTGGTGGTATGTTTACACAACAAGCAGGCTTGTCAAGCCAGTTGCAGTCACAAGCACAACAACGGGCTTCACAACTGTCACAACTTGGGTTGTCCGCAGAGCGTGTTCAGGCACAGCTTGAGGCGGAAGGCTTTGGGCGTGAAATGCAGTTGGCTGGAGCAGGTCTACAGGCGCAACAAGCGCAGTCTGCTTTGGAGTCTCAGGCACAACAAAGAGCTACACAGTTGGCACAGCTTGGTTTGTCTGCGGAACAGATTCAGTCACGCTTACAAACAGAAGGTCTTGGAAGAGCTACTACTGCTGCTGGTCAAGCTGCTCAATTGGCACAAGTTGCTGGTGGGCTTCAGGCTCAACAGGCAGGCCTTGGCGCACAGTTTGCAGGTCTAGGTGCAAACCTAGCAGGACAACAGCAAGCTTTGGACGCTGCACGACAACAACAGGCGCTTCAAGCGTTGACTGCAGGCCAAGGTCTGCTAGGCGGTGGTCTTGGTTTACAACAGCTACAGCAACAGATTGCTACAGGCGCTCTTGGTACAGCTTACTTGCCACAGGCGCAAGCACTCAATGTACTACAGGCTGGTTTACCTGCGGCAGAATTGGCTCAACGTGCTCAACTACAAGGCGCTGGTTTGTTTGGTCAGGCAGAAATGGGCGGACTACAAGCACTACTTGGCTCAGGTCTTGGACAGGCAGAACTCTTTGGTCAACTTGGTACAGGCCTGTTGTCTGGTCTAGCTACTCCAAATGAATCAGGCGGAAGCAGTTTTGTAGACGCAATTGTAGACTACTTCGGTTAAGGAATAAAACAATGGCTACTTATTCACAAAGTTTTTTAAGTGCTTTAACAAGGCCGGGCTTTGCTCAAAACTTGGGAATGTTGGGACGACAAATTGGTCAAATCCCCGGTCAAGTACAGCAGCAACAAATGTTGGAAGAACAACGTAAAACACTTGCTGGCTTTGATCCCAACACTGTGGAAGGTCTTCAAAGTTTAGCTCAGTACTACCAGTCTCAAGGTGACTTACAAAACGCAGCTAAACTTGCTACTGCTGCTAGGGACTTAGCAACTCAGGAAGCAAACGCAAAAGCGTTAGCTAATAGGAAGGCTCAGGTCAAGACTCAGGCTGAAAACCTTGGTCTTGATAGTTTAGCAGCTCAGATTGAGAATGTGACTGACACTAAGGAACTTGGGGACCTTGTAGGCACTATGATTGACTACCGACTCAAGAATATGCCTACTCAAACACCCGCTCAACGTAAGCAGTTAGCTAGGCAGCGTGGCATCAACGACAAACTGTTTAATGAACTAGGGTTAGCTCAAGCCCCTGACCAAGTGTTTAATGACGTACTCACAGGTCAGCGTGGTGGTGACATTGAGTTCTTCTTGAAGGACGGCAAAGTACTGCCTTTTCGTACAGAAGGGGGTCAGGTGTACGATAGAGAGAACAACACATGGGTCTCTGCTCAACAACTGGGTTTACGTAAACCACCGCCTGAAGTGCAAAAAATTGAAAACATCAGTGGTACAATGGCTGAAAAAATTATGGGTAAAGGCGTTGAACGCTTGTCAGACGGACTTGATGCTGCAAACAAAGCCGTAACCAGTGTTGAGTCTATTGACACGTCTTTGGAAAACATTGACAATATGTTTACAGGCTATGGCGCTACGTTTAGAATGGACGTTGCTAGAGCAGCGCGTGTAGCAGGTATTGACATATCAGCCGCAGACCAAATAGAAAACACAGAGCAATACGCTTCGTTGGCAGGTGCTCGTGTTGCTGACTACATTACCAACTTAGGTGCTGGTACAGGCTTGTCAGATGCGGACAGAGAGTTTGCACAAAAAGTAGTAGCAGGCGACATTGGAATGAGTCCTGAAACTATGCGTAGACTGTTGACTACTATTAGGAAACAAAACGTCAGGACTATTAACCAGTACAACACTCTTAGAAGTACTGTAGAAGACAAGCTCACAGGAAGCGAAAAAGCAGCTATGGCTTTCTACCCTCTGGTTGACATGCCTCCAGAAAGAGTTGAACCTGAGGTTGACGACACTGGTTTGACTACAGGGTCAACAGTAACAGTAGGCGGCGTTCAATACATAGTGGACTGATAATATGAAGACAGCAACTGATCCAACAACAGGTAAAAAAGTATACTGGGACGGACAACAGTGGTTGCCTCTTAAGACTGCCACTAATCCACAAACAGGAGCACAGGTAGGTATCGCAGGAGGACAAACGTTCCCTTTAAGCACTCCTACTACTACTCCTTCTGTTAGTGACATGTTTGGCCCTGAGATGGCTGCACGAGAAACCCTCAGAGAAGAACTAGAGCAGTTTGGTCCTGAGGTGTCTCGTAGAGCACAGAACGTCATGGGAGACGACCCAAGCCTTTTACGTCAGCTTTATCAGGCACCGGAGTTAGCCCTCATTGGAGGTTCTCAGGCGGCTAGAGCAGGGGGTGCAACACTGGCTACCTATATTAGCTCTTGGATTCCTAATTCAGTTAAGGAGGGAGCAGAAGCAGTCTACGACAGGATCAAAGACACAAACACCTTCCGACTAGCAGCTCAAGCAGCCTCTTTGGGTGACGCAGGTTACCAAGCGTTTAAACAGCGTATGCCTGAAGCCGCAGAACGTTTTGAGTCTGCTGTAGACGTAGGCCTCTTGTTTAGCCCTAGACCTGACATACCTAGGTTAAACATAGCCAAAAGAGGCGCACAAAAGGAAGCTACAAGGCTCGTAAGAGAAAACAAGAAAGACGGTGTTACGCTTCTGTTGGAGCCAGTGACTCCAGAGATGCGAGACGTGTTTGAAGAAAAAGGTGTCCTACGTACAAAAACGTGGGAGCCTAGTGACTTTGACAATTTAGTTATTGACACAGTTACCGACATGAAGGGCGTAAAGCCAAACCGTTCGTACACCTATAATTATCGTGAAGTGCAGAAAGAAGTAGCAGCAGCCAAGGAAGCTACTGACAAAATGATCGTGGCTCAAAACAAGGCCATTGATGCTGACAAGTTTCTAGAGGACATGCAAGAGGCAGTCAACGAAGTCCTTAAAGACGACATCGTTCGTATAGCAACAGGGGACATACAGAAGCAACTTGCTGATTTATCGGAAATTGTACTTGAGTCCGTGCAGACCAGAGGTTCAGACCTCGTGGGTGTACTAGAGGTTCGACGCAAGTTTGATGACCTAATCAACAACTTTGACGGAACACCTAATGCTAAGTCCATTGCGGCTAGGAAGATCCGTGGTGTTCTTAATGACACACTAAAGGCTAACACCCGTGGAGACCAGTTACACAACCTGTTGACTAAACAGTTTCATGGTATCACAGCTATGGAAGATATGCTACCTAAGCGTAACGCAGAAGCTAGAGACGTAGTTAGTCGTGCAGTACGTAACTTACAGTCTGTAGACCTTTTGCCCAACACTGTCCTAGCTCTTAGTGCTACAGGTACTACAGCCTTGGGTCTTGCTGGTGGCGCTATACCTGCTTTAGGTGCTGGTGCTTTAGGTGCTACAACGTACCTTACGATACAGACACTTAAGCCACGTAATAAAGCAAGAATCTATGCTTCCATGCTTTCTGCTATTGACAAAGCAATTCCTCTTACCAAAGGCACTGCTTTGAAAGAACTAGAGATGGACAGAATTCTTATTGTTGACCTCATTGACCAAACTCGTGAAGAGATTAAGGAAGAAGAGAGTGAGTGACTTTCAGAAGAAACGAGAAGAGTACTTAGCAATACGTAGAGGAGCTTCTAGGGCAGGGTCTACGGCACAAACCTATAGGCAACAGGCCGCTTCTGCTTTTCTTAATCCTGCTATTGAAAACCCCTTTGGTTCTTTAGAATTACCTGTATACGCTGGGTCAGAAGGAATACCCATGTCGGCCCCTAGAAGAACCACAGTTGACGCTATGGCTCCTCTTAACTTTGTCGCTGAAGAAGCATTGACTCCTGCTAACTACGTTCCTTTAGGTGGTCTTGGAATGATGCGTAGGGGCGCTCAGATTACGCAAGAGGCTCTTCCTAACCTAAACAGGGCGCAGGAAAATGCTGGTTTGTTTCTGAGTTCTCCTAGGAACTTAATTAAGAACTTCTATGGCCCTACTGACATACCTGCAGACGCTGTACCTAACATGGTTGACAGATATATAGCTAGAGACCCTCAGGCCTTTGCAAAAACAGTAGGAAGAATACCTAAAGTTGGCCCTATGGTGGCAAACACGGTTAAAGACGCTAAAAGCGCTGAAGAAGTAATGCAGGGTAGAACGAGAGTACAAGACTTCTTAAGCTGGGCTGGAGAAGGCACACGGGAAGGTTTGTTTAATCTAATGAACCCTGACGCCCGTGCTATGTACTACAGCACAGGGGTCAACCCTATGACTGTAAGAGTAGCGCAGGAGTCAGCCGAAGGAACACAGAGAGATTTAGCAAAAGCTATTGCCCAAGGCCAACAAAATATTATCACTAACACCCGCTTAGGCAGACAAGGGCCTGTTGATCCTACGCTTGACACAGTAGACAGAATTAGTTACATGTCTGATACCGTCCCTTTCCGGTCCGGTGTTTACTCTGACTTGGTAAATCAGGTTGGTGCTAGAAACAACACACCTCAGAGAGACCTTGACTTCTTTGAAGAACACATTGGTAACGTCTGGCAGGTGGGTAAGGGAGAAAAAGCAGAGCGGTTTGCTGACGCAGCATCTCCTGTTATAAATGTAAAAACTCCTACTACTTTCCAAACAGGCAACCATGCGTTTGACTTTGCACACAAAGGGCCTGTACGGACGTTTGCTGCTTTGTTTAAAAACAAGAAGAACGTAAGTAACGAAGAAATGCTTGAGAAATTTAAGTCTAGTCCTAAACTTACGTTGCATCCTAAGATGGGCAAAACAGACGAAGAAATACTGGCTAACGCAAAAGAAAACGGGGGTTTTTACTTCACTGGATCAATGGTTGGCACAGGTATTACAGAAGGCGGTGTAAACTACGTAGGGAAAATAACGCCCAGAGGAAGAATAACAGCGGTTGTGTCTGACGAAAACAACTTCCTTGAGAACGTCCCTGTCGTAGGTAAAGCGGTAGAAACAGCACTACCTAATCGTATTGTAAACGCCACGCCTCCTATGATCTTTGATGCGTCCAGTGACAACGCAATGGCTCTAGCAAGGACAGTCAAGGTTCCAGCAAAGGACGAAATGACTGAGTCCTATACGGATTTAGTAAAAGCAGTAGCAGGTATAAAAGCAGATCCTCAAGTTGTCAGAGGTGAGCGCCTAAGGTCTGCTGGTATGTTGACTACGGTTGGTGGCCTTGGAGTTAGAGGACAACAAGAGGAGGACTAGAGACGCTCTAGAACCCACTTCAGACCCATGATCTCACCTCTGATCTCGTTGTTGCGAGCAGCAGGTATGGACTTGGTTAGTTTGTTCTCAAGTACTCTTATGCGTACTTCGATGTCACGTTTGATGTTCATAATCACACCTTGAAAAGACGGGGGCACTAAGGCCCCCTTTTGTTTACAACTCGCAGTTATTACCTGTGCAAGCCAATTGTTGTGACCCTTCGGTCATGTCAGAGTTTTCAGAGATGTTCCAGTCAATAGTCTCTGGGAACGCCTCCTTCAACTGCTCAAACGTCTCCAGATCAATGGGTTCATAAGGAGCCTGTTGGTACGTATGTTCGGAATAAGGCAGGAAGCTTACGCCACTGATCTTGTCGAACTTGTTGTACAACCACTGACCTACCTCAAGGAACTCGTTGTCACGGTAGTAACACGTCATTGACGGCTTATGTTCACACCAGAAGTCCTGATATATCTCCCATAGCTCAAGTTGCTCCATAGCACCCATCTCAGAGGCCACCACAGCCCCTTCAGGGGACTTTATAGGGAAGGAGAATACCTTGGTAGTGGGTGACATTACGTCGTCCTCTACGGGCACTCCAGCGGCTTCTAGGACTTGACAGAGTGGGTCTCTTGAGTCCGCCCTAACTCGTCTAATGTACTGATCTGCATATCTAGGGTGGATGCCAGACGCAGAATCAACCAACTGACTAACAGTACCGGAAGGTTTAACAGCAGTAATGGCAGCGCTAATATTAATACCAAGCTTGTTAGCCCATTCCGCATTAGTACTAATTGCTTCCTCTTTGAGAGCCACCAGCCAGTCCTTAAGTTTTTCACGGTCTTCCCTCCCTGACATCACTGGATGGTCCATGATGCCTGTTAGTGATACACCTAGAAGTGCTTCCTCTTCGGTGTTCTTCTGCCATACCTTGCGAAGGTAGCGGAAGTCAGTTAGCGTAGCCTGAAGAGACCCAAGGATAGTTGCAACACGAACTTTTCGTTTGAGGTCTGACAACGTATCTCCTGCCCTGACAACAACTTCCGAAAGATTGCAGAACTGGTAGGGCCGGAGGATGATTTCTGAGCATGGATTAGTTCCAAAATCATAGGTAGCATCTCGTCGCTCGTTCTTTGCAGCTTGCTTTTGACTTGCAACTCTAGAGAACATACCTCGTTCTCCGGAGCGGGACTCGTATAAACTTTTCCACTCATTTAAAAATGCCTCAAAGTCTGGCTTCTCTGTATAACACGCTGAGTTGTTCGCTAGTCCTCGTTGAGGGTTGTCTTGCCACCATTGTCCTGACTTACAGCGTCTAAGTCTATCGTCGGTAAGATTACTGAGACTGATGAGAGCGGACCGGCGTACACCCCCGACAACGACGATCTGTGCAATCTTACAGCAGAGATCGTGACACTCGATGGAGCTAAGTTTACGTCCAGCAGCTTCCCGAAAGACGCTGACTGTGAAGTTGAACAAATCGACAAGAGGCTCTGGACCAGACGCTCTACCCCCGAAAGTCTTAAGGGTTGCCCCTGCAGGTCGTACTCCAGAGATGTCCCATTTTGGAACTTGGCCTGAATACAACAGGCTGATAAGTTCTCTGTAAGCTTTAGCCCATCCAATTTTGCTGTCAGCGACGTGTATAACGGTATCTGTGGCATGAAAGTCCTCCGCAACTTCTGGTAATTTACTAACGTACTGTCGTTCCACACTGAAGCCTACACCAGTGCCACACATTAGGACGTACATCATCTCGTCAAATGCTTTAGGATGGTCGATAGGCAGGTAGGAGCAGTTAAACCCAGCTACATTGTCACGGTCCAAGGCCTCTCCTGCAGTCATGAGTGCTCTCATGCTGGGCATTACGTCCAACTCATGAATACTCTGGAAGATCTCACTTTGGTCAAACTCATTGAGTTGTACACGGTCTACCCAGTAGTCTAGGTAACGATTTACTGTTTCTTCCCAAGTCTCACGACGCTGTTCCTCTGGTAGGTAACGAGCGTAGCGGGACTTGTGAATGTAAGACCCATAAACTCCTAAGTTAACTTCGTTCATTCAATGCTCTCCATATTGTCATAGTTGTAAAATCAGATGTTTCCGCTATTTCTTTGTAGGTAAATCCTTCTTTTCGTAGG
>Ga0196899_1001052_pt1 | contig 13772 bp, 24 predicted proteins | sample VirMetDEL_Sep_01_FD_169095 | JGI IMG/M metagenome (GOLD analysis project Ga0196899, IMG submission 169095) | Aqueous microbial communities from the Delaware River and Bay under freshwater to marine salinity gradient to study organic matter... | ecosystem: Environmental > Aquatic > Marine >... | reverse complement strand
CGAGTGAATAAAGAAGAATTAAGCATTGTAATTGAAAAGCATAAGCTTTGGTTTAATGATGAAAAAGGTGGTGAACGAGCCTATTTGTCGAGAGCCGATTTGACGAGAGCCGATTTGTCGAGAGCCTATTTGAGGGAAGCCGATTTGTCGGGAGCCGATTTGAGAAAAGCCTATTTGTCGGGAGCCTATTTGAGGGAAGCCGATTTGTCGGGAGCCGATTTGTCGGGAGCCGATTTGTCGGGAGCCGATTTGAGGGAAGCCGATTTGACGGGAGCCAAAATTCACAGAAACTACACAATCAAAGGCAAGCTCTACCAGCTAACTAATGTCGGTTCTGAAAACGGAAATCTGTTTATAGCTGATTGCGAAGAGGGATGGTATTTTAATCGTGGATGCTTTAGGGGTGGAAAAGATGAGTTTTTAGAGGCTGTAAAGAAAACTCATGGAAAGAATAAACATGCTAAGTTTTACAAGAAGATAGTTAAACTATATACGGAGGTCAGCGAGTGAAAATAGACTTTGAATATTTCGCGTGGGGTTGCTTCTGGCTTATGATCGGGGGCTGTTCAGTTGCGCCCAAATATTTTGAGCATAAGTTAAAGATGCAGAACGAACAGCTTAAACATGAGTTGGATGTGCAATTTCAAGATAAACAGCATGATCTGAATATGATGAGGTTTGAGTATTTAAAGAAGGAGGTCAGCGAGTGACTAACCGATTCAAATGCAACGGCAAGATGGAGCCAGACGATCATGGAGCTTATGTTCTTCATGCTGATTATAAGGCGCTTGAGAAGAAGGTTAAGGAAGCTAATCGACTAATAAGTAACATAACATCAAAAGGTTATCTTGTCCCATTGTGGCTAGAAGATAAAAATCAGGTTGATGTATTGTCGAAAATACAGGAAGACTTTAGGGAAATATTCAATGGTAAAAAGATACGATAACACAAGTGACGATACTTGGGTTGAAGCTAAAGATGGGGAGTTTGTAACCATCGACGACTATAACGAACTATACAGGAGACATTTAAAAATGCAAATCAAAGAACTACATGAAGAATATTTAAAGATACAGAAAGCGCCATACTTTGGCGAGAATGGAGAGCTAGCCAGAAGGCGCGACTTAGAACGAATAAGGCGACAAACTATTCAGTATAAAAAAGACTGGGTAAAGTATGCCGACAAAGTAATTGCTAAGATGAGGATAGACAAGCCGAATGAAAGCTAAGAAGGATTCACTAATAAAAAAGAAACTAGATTGGACATTATTGCTTATGGATTGCAGACCAGCTTTAAAGAAAGTGTGCCAAGTATTACACTACGCGGCATATGATAAACCTAACGCATACGGGCCTAGAAACTGGCGTCGAGGTAAAGATGATGACAACTTCAAGCGCGAACTCAGAGCCGCGATTGAACGCCACACTGACGCGATTGACAATGGAGAGCAAATTGACCCAGAAAGCAAACTGCCTCACAAGGCCCATATTATCTGCAGTTGGCTTTTTTTACTTTTTTATGAAATTTAGAGTTTACAAAAGGGTAGCACGATAATAATGCTAGCCGCTACAATTTTAATGGAGACAATGGAAACACCACTAGACATCTTAGGGGAGCCCGCCTTAAAAAAGGTGGGTTTTCCATCAAGCCTTTACAGCTTGAAAATGAAGAAACACAGAGGCGATGGCTTCTGCTACTACTCAAAAGACTACAGAAAGGCCATCTCTCTTAAAGATGGTCAGCTTTGCATCCTTATGGATGACTCTATAAAATATTTCAACAGATACAGCTTAGAACTAATCAGTGAGGAGACACTATAATGATAAAACAATTCAAAATAAGATGCTCTGCAATCGGGCGCATCATGGCAGGCAACGTTGGGCCAAGCGAATCTCAACTGTCCTTCATCAAAGAAATGGACGCTAGAACTAAACCCATGACCGACAAGATGCAAGAAAAATATAACGCTATCAAGACCATGAAGCCAGAGCTTCCTGCAGGAGCTAAAAGCTACTGTGAAGAGTGGCTGAAGGAACAGCTTTACGGAATGCGTTCAAGCGTTTCAACAAAGTACATGACCAAGGGAATCGAGTGCGAAGACGAGAGCATTGGGTTTCTAAACCGCACCTACAACATTGACCTGAAGAAAAACGAGTGCAGCTTTGAAAATGACTTTATGACAGGCACACCAGACCTCATCTTAGAAAATATCGTCTGGGACGTGAAAACCTCTTGGGACTTCTCAACCTTCCCTTTGTTTGAAACCAAGCTAAATAGTGATTACTACTGGCAACTTCAAGGCTATATGAAGCTCGTCAATGCTGGACAAGCCGCCATTAAATACGTCTTGATCAACACACCTGAAGAGCTAGACCCAAGGCTCCTGAACTATAACAAGCTTGGCCCTAGCTTGAGAATCAAAAGCTTTGACGTTGAAAGGAACGAGGACCATATCAACTCCATTGCTGAACGTGTAGAGCTTTGCCGTGACTATATCCACCAAATATTGAAGCCTGAAATGTTGTTAAGTATGGAGGAAAGCCTTGCATACTGAGGAGAATATGAGATGCTTTTTAACCTGCTTGTTTATCGGTTTCGTTGCTTCCTTCACTTTTGGGGCTTTCATCACATGGATTATAGTTTAAGAATAACGAATAACCAGTTGAAGCTCAGGATTGAACAGCTTGAAAAAGAACTAGAAGAACACAAGGTCATGGCTGGCGCGTTCAGTCATGACAAGGAGTTTGTTGAGGACCAGAACAAAGCCTTGGCTCGTCGGTTCAAAGCCTACAAAGCCAGTGTCCAGAGCTTGGGCGTTGAGGTCAAGAAATATTCTTATGGGTCTCAAGCTTGGGCTAAACATGTCGCAAGAACTAAGCACCTATAAGGATTTATATAACTGGCTTGTGATGTTTGATATGACTGACCATATTGAAAAGCCATTCAGAAAACGGGCTTGGGAACGAGCCCTAGAAGACCCATCTATGGGGAAAATATATTCTTTTTATCATTGCCTTGGGTTAACAGAGCCCAAGGTTTTATGGAGTGACATCAATGTTTGTAAACGATGAAAAAGAGGCTTATTTCTGGAGCCTTGTAAGAAAACCGAACAGAAAAAAAAGAAAATGCGTGACTTGTGGAGTGCCTAGGCTATCCATGAATGCAGGAGACCGCTATTGTTCACAATGCGCCTTAAAGGTTCCGCATGTCGGAGTTGCAGGGACTTATGCCTTGAACTTTAAAGATGCTATCTCTTAGCGGCAGTAGAACCGAAAAGGAAAAATATTATACTGATAATCGAGTTCTCGACGTACTCAGGAATTACAAAGCCCTCAGCCTTGACTATGCCTTGACCTCCACCTATCTTGATAAGTCCTAGCAAGTCAAGGAAGGGCTTTTTTTCAATTATCTGCGTGACTGGAATATCACTTGCGGCTGAGTAGATAAGGCCACCAAAGCCAACGCTAAGAATGATTATTATTGCAAACCATCGCCCAAAAGCTGAACCCCTGCTTTCAGCATCATTGGCAACTGTGTTTTTAAGCTCCAAAGCCGCCATGATCATATTATGGCGGTCTTGGTCAGATTGCTTTTTAAGCTGAACGATAGCTCCGACAATGCCAGAGCCTAGTCCCAAAAGTGTTTGTGGGTCTATCATTTAAACAACCCTACCGCGCCAATGATAATTAGCAAGATGACACCAACGGCAGACACAAGTCTGATATTGTCGTCTTTGTATTCTTCCTGACTGGTCTTGATGCCTTTTATATCTGAGTCATGGAGTTGGTCTTTCATATCAACTTTATGCTCTAGGTCAGTCAAAGCCTTCTCAAGTTCTCCTATTCGTTCCTTATCTCTGACTGACTTCTCTTCATAAATTTCTTTAGAAGTCTCTTTGATAAGTTGGCATATAAAAGCAACCTGTTTCTTTCCAAGTTTAGAGTTGCTAAAATGTTTTTGAAAGCGAACCCTTTCCGCTAGCTCCTTATCACTTGCGGCTTGAACTTGAGTAAGTTGGGTTTCGTCATCACACATGAGCTAGTGGCGAAAAATGGTCTTGACTGAAAAGTAACTGAGCGCGATTCTCAAGTGGGTGGATTTTAAGCTCATTAAATCGGCTTACAAGTTCAGAAGCAATGTTCTTAAAAGTCTTAGGCAAAAGGCTTTCATAATCCTCATTATCTTTAACCAATGAAGAGCACATAATATAGATTAGCTTTGACCCAAACTTCTCATATAATTGCTGTGCAACCTTAAACCCATTCACATCAGGTTGTTTCAAGTCTATGTCAATCAAAGCTATATCATAAGAGTCATCCATTCTCTCGATATAACTTTTGTAATCGGTCTCAAAGTCAAAAGCAATCATATCACTATCGCTTTCCTGCTTCTTGTTATAGACCTTAATATTTAAGGCCAAGCATTCAAGTTGCTGTTTCTGGTCATCGAGAGCTAGAACTTTAATCATGATTTCTTAGTCTTTTTCTGAATAGCATCCTTTGGGACGCTTACAATCAATTTACCTTTTAATCTTTGTGCCGCCATATTACCACCCTAAGCTAATACCATGAATGTCTGTGTTTGCATCGTTGATAGAACGTATTCTACCGACTACACTTGTGTCGATTTCTCTATCGTCAAGAATTGCTATTCTAACAACGTCACCCATCTGAAGCCTCTGTTAATTGGTAGCCAAGAGCCCCCATTGTAGGGACTTTTGAGGCTTCTGGCAATACAGAGACAACATCTTCCAAAATGCCTTTGTCCTCTGCATACTTCAAGCCTGTTTGACATCTTCCATAGAGATTGGCCATCTCACCCTGACTTAGCTGTATCTGTTTGTTCTCAACCTGCATAACATGAAGCAAGTCTGCTTTGACCAAGCTTAGTGCTTTATGATCGCTTGAGTCTTGAGTGTTAAAAGAGCCATCGTCTAGCTCGGTCATTATGTCTTTCCACAATCTAAGCTCTCTAACCCTGTCTTTAGACTGTAGTTCTTGATTTCTTTTTAAATAAAGCTTCCTCTGAAGTTCAACGCCAAGCCTTTTCAACTTAAATTCGTCGTCTTCTTCTGTCAACTTGTTCTCTATCTCTTCAATATCAATGCAAGTCTCTTGATAATCGAATGCTAACATAGTCAACTGCTCATAAAAAACAGAGTATTCTCGATTGGCTTGCCAGTATTTAGCCGCTTTGGTTGGGTGCTTTCTGTCATTCAAAACAGATACCCGCATGTCCACTTCATCACGCCATATTTGACGCTTTTCAAAATGCTCTTGAGAAAACTCTAGGTTATCTTGAATAAAAGCTAAATCCTCAGAGCCTAGAAAATTTGCATCTTTTAAACTCTGAAGTGAAGCCTTGGAAACTTGTTCAATGTCAGTCATTAATTAGTAGGAACCTCGTCAACAGTCATTAAACGTATACTACCGTTGTCCTCAATTAGCAAACTGCCATTGTAATTATTCTCAGATGCCTTGTCTCTTAAAGATTGGCTTGGAGTGAAAGTGTTTGTAAACGTGTAGTTGGTCCAAGTGCCAACCCCGTGATAATCCTCTCCACCATGACCTTTGTCCGTTCCAATAGCCAAAACTATGCTTGTCGTATTGCTAACAACTGCCCTTTGCTCTGTCATCGTCTTAGCCTTATGTTAAAGTAAAGGTTTTGAGTTCATAAACAGTTGTCCCCGAAGCTGTAAACTCTTCAGTTGAACTAAGAAGCCCACCACCACCACTGTCATTTCCACCGAAAAATGTAGCCGCTGTTTGAGTACCTGCCCCGCCAACCGAATACCTTTGCTGAGAAAGACTAGCCTCAGCACTCCAGCTAGTTCCATCATATGATTCAGCGGTTGCTCTAGTTGTTCCATCATATCCACCAGCATAAAAACCAGTTGCCCTAGTTGGACCACAAACATAGTTCCAAGAATAGGCGTTTGTTATTGCTCCACCAGCGCTCCAGCTTGTTCCATTCCACTCATAAGTGCCTGTGCTATAAGATCCACTTCCTATCAACCCTCTCAGGACAATGCAATCTGAAGTTGTACCAGCCGAACCCTTGGAATACGCAACTACGGCAGTTGCGGCTGTACCTGCTGACCAGTTTGTGCCGTCATAGTCCTCAACTGAGCTTAAAAATGTAGAAGCTCCACTGACGCCACCGATTATTTTAGCGTCTGAAGTGTCGCCAACACTGGGGGATTCATACCTTGCTGTCGATAAGTTCCCACCTGCCGTATAGTTTGTTCCGTCAAACTCCTCAGAACTTGCCAAGTCGGTATTAGATGAGTTTCTTCCCCCAGCTAAAAAGCCAGTGGATTTAGTTTGTGAAGATCCAGCGGCTTGATCCCTTCCTGCGGCCATGTTATTTCCAGCGCTCCAGCTTGTTCCGTTATACTCTTGGGTCGTGTTAATTGACTGAGTTACCGCCTCAGCGCCACCAGCAGAAACAGCGTCACCTTGAAGCCCGAAGGCCGCTTGATACCTTGCCGCCGCACTTAGAGCGCCACCCGCTGACCATGATCCCGAAGGAGATGTTATTCTTTCAGCAATCGTCTTGACTTCTCCAGTATCGGTCCTAGTCCAAACCCTTCCCGAGTTTGTAGCGTTTGCGGCATAATCAGAGGTTCTTTTCTCAAGTGTAAGCTGAGAGATAAAAACATCTTTGGTGATACTCTTGCTTACTCCCCCTTCAACCACATAGATGAGGTCAGAACCAGCTAGGGAAGTTGCAGAAGGTAAAGCTGTGAGTTTAGTTGATGCCATATTATTCTAATTCTAAAATGTTTCCATCTTCAAGTTCTAAGTCGTTGCCATTCTCTAACAAAAGAGAATTAAATACAGTTGCAACGGCTGACTTTAAAGCCGCAACTACAGAGATTCCAATCCCAAACTTCATGAGAGTGAAACTATATTGGTTGCGGTTGTTCCTGTGGCTAGAACCTTGTTGACTCTAATCGGCAACAAGAACCCAGCAGTAACACCGACCAGAGTTGCGCTTGAGCCGTCCACCATTTCAACAGCAACGTCACCCGCCCCACCGACATAGATAGCCCTTGAAGCTTGGGCTAAGTCGTTCGTGTCGTGAGGTGTAACGCTAGCGATTCCAGTAGCAGGACCGTCTAAGCTTTCTGTGTATATTTCAAATTTATCAGCCATAGGTTTATTCTATTCCGCTTGCGTCCATTGTAAATTTGGCTCGTCCCAAGTCCATCCATCGCCTTCTGGCATTGGGGTTGGAGGGTCGAAAAGTCCATCACTGTTCAAAGTCCAACTTGGGAAAGGCGCGGGACCATGAAAGACATTTTTAGTCTCATCATATGACATTCCAACTCCAGCAAATTGCCCTCTGAAGTTCTTGTTATAGCTTGTTTGTAGCCATAGGCCATCCATCCCAAGCGAGTCAATAAAGCCTTGCCCTACAGGTTCAGAAGCAGGGAAGTCACCGCCTGCACAATCTTCATTTTTGACAACGATAACGTTTTCAATCTTACCATCTACTATTTTTGCAAAGTGAGCCATTTTATCCAATCTCCCAAATCATAATGAACCCCGCGCCACCATTGCCGCCTGACCCTCCAAATGAACCACCCCCACCAGCACCCCCACCAGATGCAGTTCCACCATTCGATCCGTTTGCTGTAGCATTTCCCCCATTGCCGCCAGAATATCCACTTCTAGCTCCAAAAGCATCAAGAGCAATATTATAGCCAAATGAAGCCCCAGCCCCACCGCCACCTCCAGATCCGTTACCAGTTCCACCAGTTGCAAGAGGTCCATAAAAAGCTGAACCAGTTCTAGGTGAGGCGTCAGATCCAGAAGCATTAACACCGCCACCACCGCCAGAGCCATCTTGATTAGACCCAATATTATTATATGTTGGTGTGCTAGTTCCGTCAAATGTAGTGACCCCTCCAGCGGCCCCACTTGTTCCTTGAGTACCGGGAGTCGAGCCATTTCCACCAGCGCCACCAGCACCACAAGAATAGGAAAGTGAAGCCCCACCTGTGACAGAATTAATGTATTCTAAAACAACACCGCCACCGCCTCCATCGCCTCCCGGTCCCGGATCGTAAGAAGCTCCATTTAAAATATAAAGGCCACCTCCACCGCCTCCACCGCCACTTACCAAGAGCACTCTTAACTTAGAAACTCCGACTGGGACAGTGTAAGTTCCTGAGCCTGTAAGGGTTGTGTTTGGTTCTTGGCCTACAAGCCTATCATTCACATCGGTTATATTGCCAATGATGTCAGACATTAGAGACTCAGTAATAGGAGACTCTGCATCATATCTTGAGGGAGCTATAACAACGTAAGCCATGGTTTTTTTATAATACTAAATAGGGTCTGTCTAAAGTTGGGAAACCTTCGTTTCCATCGCCTCGGTCATCATAAGCGACAAAGGCATAACGCGATTTATTCTCCAGTGTTTCACTTGGGTAATCTCCCATTGAGTTAGGAGTGATAACTCCATAACGACTCACTGAGCCCTCATAAATACCGCCTGTGCTGTGTGCTGTGTAGTCATAGCTTACAATACCTTTGCTGAATCTTTCGCGTACAGAAATAACCCTGTACTCTCTCAGAGACGTTGCTCCGAACTGGTCTTGGATTAAACGAGTCGCAAGCTCTAGCCTGTCACCAGTCCAAGCTGAGTCGTCTTTAGGTTCAAAGCTGAAAGTGATGGCGTTCTTGGTGTCTCGATAATAGTTGACTAAGCGGTTAGCAATCTCAGAAGCTACATTTTGTTTCTCAAGCGGCAACCACCTACTGAAGATTTTTCTAATCTTTGACTGGTCGTATTCGTTCACCCCTTCAGCGTCTAGGTCTGCGGTAAGTTTGACAGCGGCATAGTTCTTTAGTTCATCCATTTCTGATACTGGGGTTCTAAGCCCATAATGCAGCCAAGCCTGAGAAAAGCGGCTTTTGTCATCACGAGCAACACCAACAGAATCAGCAATGATATGAGAGTCATCATTGAAAGGCCCATAATCAACCGCCCGCCACATGATGGAATCCATTTTGACTTTCTGTTCTCGCTCATCATACCATACCAAAATTGAATGTTCAGTTAGTTCCTTCACCAAGTCCTTTACAGGAGTTGGCTCTGTGATTAATGCTGTAAATAGATAATTCTCTAGCCCAAAGTCGATAGTGTCTTGCCATTCACTGGTTGGGAGATATGAGGCAGGAATACCCGCGCCTGTATTCAATAAGTAATATAAAATGTCGTCTACTTGTTCCGCGTTAAAGAAGTGGCAATGCTGAACAGTTGAGCCCTCGCTGTGCTCTTCTGCCGTCATCTTTCCGCTATAAACTGAAGGCATAGCGGCTCTAGTCACTGTCAAAGTGTCGCCTACCCTGTTAGTGATAAGCATAGTCTCTTCGTCTACCCTTATATAATCACCACTCACAATCTGGCTTTGTGGGTCAACTATGTCAAAGCTTGTTGCCCCTGCCGTTATGTCAGTCAAAAGGGTTGCCTGTGACTGGCTTGGGATATTAGCCTTCTCACCATCAGCAAACTTTAGAATGTCCTTTCCAACTATTGAAACCCTGCCGTTTTTATCTGGTCCTGCAATCGTATCAAGAAAATATGTTCTGGTTATGAAGTTAGAAGCGTCATAGTTTCCGTTGTCATCTAAATAACCTGTCTTTATTCTTATCTCGTTGTTCTCATAGAAAGGCCAACGTGACATGAACTTAGACCAAAACGAGCCTTGCTCTAGTGGGTTATAAGTTCTATTATCTCTGTACTTATCAATGCCTACATCTGACCAGGGCATATCCATCAGGTTCACAGTTACCTTGGAGCGAATACCGAAACCCTTTGCAGGGGTTAAAACTGTGGGCGTTGTGGATACCCCCACAAGGGTTGGAAATGTTGGCGCGTCACCAGTACCCTGAAGGCCATCCAAAGGGACTGAGCTAAATCTAAAAGTCTTTGTGGCGTTGGCATAGTTGCCTTGGTCCTGACAAGTAGCGAACGAGTTAAAACACTCTGTCCCTGCCGCGCCTGAAGCGGTACAGGCTCCAGTTCCATAAGTAAGCGAGCAAGCCCTGACATCTATTTCAAGGATCTGTACAGGTTCTTTACCTGCTTTGGCTTTTTGAACAGAATAAACCAATTAAAAAAACCTTTCCTTTAATCTCTCAAGCTCAACTAAAGCTAATTCTTCAGACTCAACATAGTTTGAATTGAACAGTTTGCCATTTCTTCTTATTTGCGCACACCACTTTTTTTTACCAACCCTATTTTTGCTATATGTTATAAACCTATGCTTTGAAGCCTTGCCCTTTCTTTTAGAGCCACTTTTCCCTCTCCAAACATTTTCTGCAAAAGAAACATATTCTAAGTTATCGGCCCTATTATTTCTAGGGTTCCCATCTAAGTGGTCAATAACTAGGTTATTTGGCCTTTCACCTAAGAAGTGATGAGCTACCAAATTATGTGTCATGAAAGTAGTTCTAACATTTTCCTTAGTTAAAACATTAACGCAATACCCCTGAGAATTTGGGCACGATTTTAAAACTTTACCTTTTGATATTCTAAACTCCCCTTTTATTTTGTAGGGAACCATTCTATCTAAAGAGCGAACTCTACCTAAGTCAGAAACTTGATAGCACCCTTCAAAACCTTCTATGTCTTTCCAGTTTTCCACAGAATCACCTATAACAGTAGTAACTCTGCCTATCTTAACTTTCTGGCAAGGTATGTCAATCATTCGTCAGGTTGCCTACAGATAGCGGTTAGTCCTGCTCTCATCAAAGGAGTTGGGCTTATGTTCTCAGGTGCGTCTACCTTTTGAGCCATGCAGTAAACAACCTCACTAGGGTATTGGGTTGGGTTCCATTGGTAGAAGAAACCCTTGCCGCTTGATGCTCTATTGGAGAAAGCCTCCCAACTTGAACGAGCCCAACTTTCAGTCAGAAACTCTTGTTCTATTCTAGTTGTGACCTTTTCCCTTTTAACAGTTGAACCGATAAGAGCACCATTTACAGAAATAGAATTGTTTAAAACCCTGCCTTGTATCATGGTTGGTGGGTTAACGCCTACATATTGACCGCGCTCGAACTCAAGATAAGGCCCTACTATTATTTGTCTTATCTCGTATTGAGTGGCATCTGAGGTTATTTCTAGCCTTATGTTTCTGCCAGATGAAACAGTTACCTGACCGAATGTGTTAAAAGTCAAATCTCCGTCAACATCATTGTAGGTTCCAAGCGTTGTATAAGTGGAAGGGGAGGACTCATATTTCAAAACAATATTAAGTCCAGAACCGCCCACTTTCTTGATAAACATCCCTATAGAGCTTATTTGCTTATCTGAACTCATAGTAAAGTCCAAGTTTGTAGTTGCGCTGACTTGAGGCTTAAAGGTGGAGAAGTCTAGATAGTCGTAAGCGTTCTCCTTTTCAAAACCGCTTATCTCTGTGCCGCTATACGCAACACTAGATACACCTTCTACAAGGTTGCTCTCATATAATACTCTTGATTGATTAGCCAAGCTGTGTCGCCCTCAAAGTTGCACCATCACCAACGGCATCGTTTAGCCTGTCTATTAGATTCACCACGCCATCACCGCCAAAGTTATCGCCTACAAGGTTTACAATCACATCTGTCCTCTCTATCGTTTCAGTTTGCTGGCCACCGCCACCAGCAAAGCCGGCACCAGCCGCACCCCCAGTTGAAGCAGCCCCAGCACCAGCAGAGCCAAACTTGGTGTTCCTTATGTTGTTGATGTTGTTTAGGCCAGCCGCGACCGCTGTAGCAGCAAAAGCAGCCCCAACTGGTGGGCCTCCGATACTAGAGCCAAACTTATATGAAGACTGAGCCGATTCATACATGTCTTTTGTTGCCATTGCAATAGAAGCCGCCTTTCCTACCTCAAACATTTTTCGGCTTTCAGTGTTCATTAGTGAAGATAGGTTTTTGAGCATACCTTTTTGAATCTTCATTTTGTCTTTAGCTAATTGCTCATCAAGTTGTTTTTTAGCTTCCTTAGCAGCCTTGTCAGCCTCTATAGACTCTTGAAGATATTGCTGTTCCAAAATCTTTCTTCTTTCCAGAGACTCAGCCTCTGCAAGCTCTAATTGCTCATAGAAGTCTTGGGCTCTCTCTATTTCAGACTCAAGCATCCCCTGTTCTGGAACTGTGGTTGAAGGTTGGTTCTCTAAGATTGATTTTTCCAACAAGCCTTGATCCTGCTCTTTTGGCTTACCTTCTGGGCCTTGCATCGGTCCCAGTGCGTTCAACTCTTCAAGCTTAGTATTTACATCATTCAAAGCGGCAGCTACTTCCCTAGCCCTAGCCTGTGTTGCCCTAAGGTTTTCTTGAAAGCCTTCATCTTGTTCATTAACAGCAAGCATTGACTTAACGATTCTTTGGAGTGATGCGTGTTCCTCTTCTAAAGCCTTCTTCAGCTTGTGCATCGGTTCAATGCTAGCGTCGACTATATAAGCTTGGTCCTCTGCCGTTCTGTTAAGTCTAGCTAATTCCTCATTCACACCTTTCGCTAGTTCCATAACACCTTCTAAAGCAGGTTGAAGGCCAACCAGCATAGCATTAACAACGCCAGCCATACTAGCTTTCACTTCTATATAAGTTTGGTTTAATTGCTCAAACCCTTTCATTTCATCAGAGCTTATAACAACGCCAAGACGCCTAGCCTTCATTGCTAACTCTTCCATCCCTTCAGAGCCTTGTCGCAACAAAGGAAGCATCTGGTACATTGCATCATTCACTTCATCAGCGGCAAAATCACCAGCGGCTGCGTTAGCGTCTTTGATAGCATCAGCAAAAGCTAAGAATTGCTCTTCTGGAGAAAGTTGAGCTAGGTCTTTAGCTTCCAAACCTATGCCATCTAGTGCATCAGTTAAAGCGCCACCATATTTAGCAGTATCTGTAATTTTGACACTTAGGTCTTTGATTGCATCGGCTAAACCTTCTGAATCAATCCCAACTGTTTTGGCCGCAAAAGAAAGTTCTTGAAACCTCTCGGTGTTTATCCTTATCTTCTTGCCTAGGTTGCTTTCGCTGACTATATCAGCAACCTTATTCATTGCTATAGCTACACCGCCAGCGGCAGCAGTAACAGCGGCAGCAGCGCCAGCGAATGCCCCCATAGCTAGCTTAACAGAACCTAGAGCACTTGTTGCCTTATTAAATGAGCCTGACATCTTTTCAGATGACTCTGAAGTTTTCTTTGTAGCCTCCTCTAGTTTCTTAGTGAGGTCTTTTATGTCGCCCTTTATCTCGACAATTAGCTCATCAACCTTTGCCATTATTTTTTCCTATTGGCCTCGTGGCGCATTTCAATTTGTCTAATTGTTTCGTTGTTCATGCGCGAAGGGTCGATTTCAGGTTGGTCTTGGTCACATCTTATCAAATTATGGTATTCTTTCAATGTGAAGTTCCAAGCATCAGACGGCCTAAAACCATGGTTTTTAATTAGCTGGCTGGGAAACCTCCACCACTGACAGCTTCTGTCTGCATCTTTAAAGCTAACTCTTTTAGCCTCATCAGACTTTCCTCTAAACTTTTTTTTTGTTCTTCTGGAGTTGTTGCCCTCTGTAAAAAAGCGAAAGCTTCAAACACAACTTTGCTGACGCCAAAATCCATAATCTCATGTCCTATCTGCTCAAAAGATGGGCATGACATAGCATTGCCTTGAAAAGCATACTCGCCTTTAATACCTGCCCAAACAGCGGCAACCACAACTTTAATATCGGGCTTACCTTCTAGGCAGGTAATGCCCTCAAATACTCCCATAC
>Ga0196899_1001044_pt1 | contig 13834 bp, 16 predicted proteins | sample VirMetDEL_Sep_01_FD_169095 | JGI IMG/M metagenome (GOLD analysis project Ga0196899, IMG submission 169095) | Aqueous microbial communities from the Delaware River and Bay under freshwater to marine salinity gradient to study organic matter... | ecosystem: Environmental > Aquatic > Marine >... | reverse complement strand
TGCTCCACCAAGCAAAGTAGGAAGAATGTTGCAGATAAAACAAAGATACGGCTTAGGTCAATTTGCTCCTAAGACTCCTGCAAGACCCCCTGTGGACAAGTTATCTCAAACCACAACAATGGTTGACCGTATGATTCAGAATGGACAACTTGCTCCAGGGAAAAGAAACGCAGCTATACAGAAGATTATGGGCGTGGGTTCTATGGATTCCTCAGGTGCCGCTGGTTCAGGTGGCGCTGGTGTCATAGAGAGTGCGGAGTTCAACAGAGTTTCTGCCCAGCTACAAGAGGGCGGTGCCTTATACAATATGGGTATAAGGGTTGACGAGTCCGAAACTGACCCATACAAAATGGTTTATCGTGAAACCCCAGGAATCCTTGAAGGATTAAAGCCTGGCCCAAGAGGCAGAGAAATGGTATCCCCAGAACTAGTTCAACAGCTTCTACCTTATCTTAGATCGGTAAGGCAACCTGGCGAGGGGGACTTTGCTGGTATAGGAATGCGGGTAAATAAGCCAAATCAATTTGCTGGATCAAAATAATTAAAATATATGGCCGTTTCAAACGTCACTCTACCTAACGGCGAGCGTGTTAACATCTCCCATGAGGATGATGCTAGTGAACTCGACGTCCTTAACTTCGCTTACAGCGAATACGTTACTAACACGGATCCTGGTAGTGCCTTTGGTAGAGGTATAAGGGACGGCGTTGACCTACTTCAGACTTCCTATGGTTCAACCCTTGAGGGTATTGGATCAATCCTGGATGCGGAGTCCTTGCAACAAGTAGGTGCTGATGTTGTTGCTCAACAGCAAGGAGAGATGGATGCGGAAAGATTCCGCCAGCAACGATACGGTGATCAGGACGAGGGTATAGTTGACTACGCCTTGAACCTAGCTGGTGCCTCCTCTCCTCAGATGGGGTCCACACTCGCTGCAGCAACCGCTGGTTTTTTTGCTACTGGAGGAAACCCCCTGGGTGCAATTGCAGCTGGCTTCTTGGCCAATATGCCTTACTTCTACGGTGACAATAGAGAGCGCCAGAAGGAGGCCATTGAGAGAGGGTTCAGGACTGAGATGGACGAAGGTGCCGCCGCATTATATGCTGTGCCTCAATCCCTCTTGGATGCTGCCCTTGGAGGCATTCAGTCCAAGTTTCTTTCTACAGGCGTTCTTAAAGCTGGAGGAGGTTTGCTTACAAGAGCAACTAGGGGTGCAGTCGAGGGTGCTATTATTGAAGCTCCTACAGAGCTTGGACAACAGTTCTTGAATCGATACCAGGCTGGATTGCCTATTGATAGCGACGAGGCTAAACTTGAATACATGGAGGCGGCCAAGGGTGGCGCCCTTCTTGGTGGTTTATTTAGTGGTGGTGGTAGGGCCGTGTTCGGTAGCAAAGAAGGGGCCGATGCTATGCCTGAATCAGAGACTGAAGAGACAGTCCAGATGCCTCCTTCGGTTACTACGCCTGAAGGTGAAGCAACATCTCCAGAAGTAGAAGAGATTCTTGAGGGTCAGCCTGAACCCGAACCATCTGAAACCCCCATAACGGATGAAGAAATTCAGAGGGCCATAAATACTGCGGATACATTAGAGGAGCAGTTCCCTGGACAGGACTTCATTAGACAAGAGCAGATGGATCAATACAGGTCCGACCTGGAAAACAAGAAGCGGGTAATGCAAGAACTGGATGCCGCTATTCAGCCAGATGAAATAGTTCCTGAGACAATACCAGGGCCTGCACCTTTGCCTGATCCAGTTGTTCAACCAGAGGTCCAGGCAGAGGAAGGTCTAACGTCGGAGGAAGAGGCTGCCCTGGAGGCAGAGATGCAACGTGAACTATCAGGGGACATAACCCCAGAAGGTCCTGTCCCCGTGGATCCTATTGTTGAGGATGCGGATGCACAGCCTGAGTCCATTGTAGAATCAGCGCCCGTGACTGCCCCAGCCCAGGAGGTTGCATTCAAGATAGAGACGGACATTAACCCGACATACACTAAAGGTGGTGGTCAAAGGAGGGTGATGGGTTATAAGGTAAGAGCCAAGGATGGTCGGAACTATTACATTGAGTCAAATCCTGATGCAGATGCACAAAATAGGTTCTATGTTTACTCTGGTTCCGAGGGATATCCAGGGGGACAAGAAGCCTTTGAGTCATTCCCAACGAAGAAAGCCGCTGTGGACTTCCTGAGAGAGAAAAAGCCAGAGGCCGCACCCCAACCAGAGGGTGCCTTAACACAGGAGGAGACTGACTATATTCTTAACCAATCAATCGGGGAGCATGGAGAAGTCCTGGACCAGGAGGTTGATCTTGATTCAGGTGAAGACGTGGTAGTAGGAGTATCAACTCCAATAAACAATACTATCCCCAATGCTCCAACAATATCTAGGGACATACTTCGTGACTTCAATGCGTTCGTTTACTTCGCGGATAGAATGGCCGTTGGAACCTATACGGGACTTGATCCGAATAGCAACATAAACATATCCATGCAAGGAGGAGCTGGATACCCATTCATTCCTCAGAACCAACAAGCTAACGCAGGTTGGGCTTTTACTGCGGAGGGTATATTTACTAGGTTCAATAAAAAAGTTAAGTCCACGGACGGGGTAGGTCTGGTTGCGCTGTATAAAAAAGAAAACCTCCGAGCTAATGAAACCTTTTTGAAGGCTTACATAGAGGAAGTTAAATACGCAATTAAGGAGAAAAAAATATCAACAGGTAAGTTCCTGGAGATTGCTAATACTGCTAGGAAGCAAGTTGTTAACCTAAAGACTACCAGCAAGTCAGGCAAGGTAACATTTGCAGTCAAAAGAAACTCCCCTGCATTTAAATTATTCAATAAGAACTTTAAGAGCGTATCTGATTTCAATAAAGCCATGAAGGCTGGAGGCTTTGAGGTTCGTGGAAAAATGCTAGGGGCCAAGGACGCAACCGTCGGTGGAAAGAAAGTTCTTAGGGGTGAGCGCATGGGCAGTGCAGCAAATGTAAAGGCAGGAATGCCAGACATTGTTCGTATGATTGATCTATTCACGGAGCCATCCCTACGCGACCTGCCTCGTGGTCAAATAGTTGCGGCAGTTGAGTTCGACAAGGGACAAACATCGTCCGTAAAAGCACAACAAATTGGAGCAGATCCTCATACTGCTTATCCATTAGTAATCAGGGGCCGTGGACTTGGTGTGTTCCAGGAAAGTTTTAATGTAAATGATGTAATAAAAAGCAACAAGCAGGTGAATCAGGCGCTAAGAAGCGCGGAGACTTCTTTCCCTGAAGCCGCTACACTATTTGAATACAAGGGAACTCAGACGGCAATCAATGCTGTCAATGCTCTAAAGAATATAATCGCAAACAATCCTAACGGGTTTACCGTAGAGCTTGACGGCCAGCCAGCCAGCACTGGATATGCTGTTGCTCCAGACAAAAGCACTGAGTTCTCAATAACTCCAGGGAGTTTAACGGACGAGACCCTTATAACTTACCTTATTCGGCATTCAGATAAACTGGAATACGAAGGTGCGATGCTTGGAGGTTACTTCAATGCAGACAAGGGGGTTTATCAACTTGACATAACTTTTGCTGTTGATAAAAAACAAGACGCAATCAATATAGGTATCTGGGGCGATCAGGACTCCATATACAATTTAGACAAACAAACCGTAATAGAATTAAGAGATGAAAAAGGAAACCAAAAACTCCCAAAAGGTGACAAGCGATCAATCCGAGACTTACTCTCCAAGAGGCCAGGTCAAGATCCCTCAGCCTATGCATCGTCTAGAGGGCGAAAGCAAAAAAGAACAGGTCGTCAGGATACTAGAGATGCTGGGCAACTTGAAGTAACGGCTGGTGCCGCCCCTCAGGGTGAACCAGCAAGCGTTACTTTAACTAAAGTTGAACTAGCATGGTTTAACTCTTTCTTGTCAAACAAAGTTAACCGTGAAGAACTTTTAGAGGCAGTCCCATCTCTAAAAATAGTTGATGGTAAGCTTTCTGTAGAACCTCAAGATGCTGGCAGTCTTTATAATTTTGTATTAGAAACAGGTATACTTGATGGCCCAGGCACTATACCACCTCGCATGAGGACGGATAAATTCTACGAACCCTTTGAGACGTTGCCTTTGACGGATGAGAGAATGCAAGAAATTTCCGATGAATTCTCAGTTGGGACCGACACTGGTCCTGAGATAGCTGAAATAATTAACGAGGGTAAGACCTTTGAGAATGCTGGTCAACTGGACCGCTTCATCAGCAAAGTATTTACTCCCATAGCTCGTAAGCTGGGAGTTGATATTATCCCGAACTATTCAATCGGCAGAGCCTTGCAATACAATGTAACGCAGGGTGTTATTGAATACAACCCAGTCGGAATAATTAACAACACCAGGGAGTATCTTACTGCTGGTATGCGCGAGGAGTTAATCCACGCCGCGATGCACAAGGTTCTTATTAACCAGAACAAGGGGAAGACCAAGGTCGCGGCCTGGGTGGACTTCATGACCAAGCTCGGCAAGGACCTGACTCCTGAGCAAAGAGAAGCCCTGGCTGGCGTGTATCGCAACCTAGGTGATGACATGGAGTTCGGCGCTGAGTACAGCAGAGCTGTTATACAGGAGTCCCTTTACGGGGACATTACTGAGGTCTATGCTGAGGGTAAGTCATTTGAAAAGATTAAGAAACTCTTCCGTTCAATACAGGGATTCGTTGCTAGAACATTTGGCTCCGAGGTTTCTAACCCAGAAGTAGCTGGTGTCATACGGGCATCTGCTGACCTGCTTAAAGCAGTTGACCCATCAGTGCGTCCAAGTAACCAGGTAGTAGTAGGGGCCGCGATGAACAACTCCGTGGACCTGAACCCGAACTCGGAGATAACTTCGCAGGATGTGGTCGAAGCAGGGAAGCCACCCAGTAAGCGCAAGATTGATCTTAACTTCGCGGACAAGTACCTGTTCACGGTTAGTTCTGTCCTAGGTAAGATACACCCAAGGCTTAAGCTACTGATACGGGATTACTACGGACTGATTCAGTCCAAGGTCCTGTCCTACCAGACTGCGATGGCACCGTTCTTCAAGAAGATGCGGGGTATCAAAAACAAGACGGATCTCAGGAGACTCAAGCAACTCCTTATGTATAGCCCAATGGTTGCCGACGCAGGCACAGCCGAACAGGAAGCACTCCTGGCCAAATACGGTATGCTTGAGGACTACAGGAACCTTGTTCGTCCCGCCCTGGATAAACTCAGGTCCGACCTAGCGTCTCAAGGTGTAGAGGTAGGCGATCTGTTTGATTACTTCCCGCGTCGAATCAAGAACTTCAAGGCACTACAGGCAGTCAAAGCCTACTGGGGTAAGACGGTTGGAAATAGTTTCAGGGACTTCATTGAAGCCAGGAACAAAAGGATACTCGTCGTTCGTTCCAAGATGATGGACCTCAATGAAGAGCTTGTGAAAGCTAGTGATGATGGTGACCAGGCTGGGGTTCAAAGAATAAGCCAACAGTTAAAGGATCTATCGGCTCAGGACAATGTAATCATAAGCGTAGGAAGCAAGGAGACTGCACTACAGGAAGCGCAGGAGTGGGACAAATTTATTACACAGCTCTCCGCAAGCAACCCTGATATGCTACCAGGCAATGCCCGCGAACGTGCAATTAAGGGGGAAATCCCCGATGAACTTCTGCAATACTACGAGGACCCAGCTCCAGCCATGGAGAGTTACATTTTTAACATGGTGTCCGCTTCGGAGACGGTTAGCTTAATTGGATCCAGATTTGTTACCAACAAGGAGGGAACCAAGATGGACCAGGCTAGTAAGCTAGGTAGGCTCATACAAGAGCTACGTGCTTCGGGTGCCATCATTGATGAGCAAGCGGACCGAACAATACCTGAGATAATGAAACTTATACTTTCTCCCAAGAAAGGTGAGTCCAGGATCTTGCAGTTAGCTCGTTCGCTTGGATACGGGACACTCCTTATTGAGTTCACCTCTACCCTCTCGCAGTTATATGACCTCCCGTTCATCATGCTGGACAATGGATTCTTCCCTACGCTTAACGCAATGTTTGGGAGTCGTCTCAAGGGTTCTGCATTCGGGATAGATACAGAGAAGATTAGCCAGGAGTTCGCAGGGGATGACAAGTTCCTTGAGAAGGCTGTTCGCCTAGGTCTTCGTTCTACTGGTTTCACCAAGCTGGACCAGATCATGAAGGAGACTAACCTGACAGCTAACTACAGGCGTTACCGCAAACTGGCTAACCTTTACTACAGGAACAGGGATAGCTCACAGATAAAAACATTTACGGCCGAACTTACCGCACTGGGTTACAGCCCTGAGGAACAGAATCAATTGATTGCTGATCTAAAGAAAGGGGACCAGGACTCAGCCCTAGTTCGTAGCCTCCTGTTTAATAAACTAGCGGAGACACAACCTTTGACCTCGGCCGAAATGGCTATGGGTGTAGTAGGTAACCCGAACCTAAGAATTGCTGTAGCAATGAAGTCCTTCATGATTAAACAATTGGTATTCACCAAGGACAGAATGCTTGCGGATATGTTTGGACCAGGAAGAACCAACGCACAGCGCTTGAAGGCATCCAAGGAACTGACCAAGCTGCTGGCCTTTATGTTACTAATTGGTGTCCCAGTTGACGCCCTCAAGGATCTCTTGGCTGGCCGAGTAGGGTATCTTGATGACTACCTCTTTGACGGTGTGTTCCGTATAGCTGGTGTCAGTAGATATACTGGATACAAGATTCGCACCGAGGGTATTGGCCGTGCGGCATTTGATTACGCAACTCCAGTAGCTTTCCAGCAGGCTATGGATGCGGCGGGTGAACTACAGAAGGTGACCAGCGGAGAGCGAGCATTTACTCAAAGTAAGTTCGTTCAATACGCACCGTACTCGGACGTAATCAATCGTATGTTCGGATTCCAGAAGGTGAAGGAAAGAAAGACAATCAAACGTAAGGCGTCCGAGGGAGAGTTCCCACTGTTCATACCACCTGGCGCCCTGTAAAATAAAACAAAGCCATTGTAGAGCATTCTAGCGCCGAATCCTTGTGCAAGGACTGGGTAAACGAAAAAGCCCCACCCCCCAATCAACGAGGGGGTGAGGCTAGGCATAAGCAGGGGATGAAACAGGAGGCAATGATAGACCCCCCGCCCTGGATTACTCCTGGGGCTTACCCAATCGTGCCTTAAATTTTCTTTTCCATTTAGTATAAGTAGATGGAGCTATGTTACATAGTTCGGAGGCGATCTTATATGTGTATCCCTCGTCTCTGAGTTTGTCAATATCGTGAATAGTCTGAATTTGCTCATCCTCTGTTAGGTTCACGGGGGACCTGTTGTCCCTGCTTGGAAGGACATGTTCCGAGGTCCCGAACTCTTCCTCAAGTTCCTCGATGCGCTTCATCTCCTCAGCGATTTTATCGTAGGCCCAATCGACGAAGTTCTTTTCGGATCTCCTGTCGTTATAAAACATATCGTTATTAGATTCCATAATTATTCAAACCTCCCTGTGCAATGATAGAATTTAAAGAGTCCACCTACATCCCTCTGCCCTTCTCGGTTCTTAGCTACGTTGTATATTAACTCCGTGTAAGGGCCGTGACTATCGTTACCCTTGGAGGATTCAAAGTCCCCCTTGGATGGATACATGAGAAGGACTATATCCGCATCATTCTCAATATCCCCTGAGTCCTTGAGGTCATAGAGTCTAATCCTTTCACTCTTAGCTCCCTCTCGGTTGACCTGGGCTAGTAGAATGACCGCGATGTTCAGGTCCAAAGCCATCTGCTTTATCTTGTGAGAGATGTCAGCTATACCTTCGCACTTACCCATCTTCTTACTGTCAAAGGGTATGAGTTGTAGGTAGTCCACTACCACTAGCTTTACGCCCTTCTTGCGGACCAAGTGACGGGCCTGGCTGGTTAGGTCATCAGCGTTTCTAACGCTATGGGATGTGTAAAGGGGCAGCTCCGCGGACTCCCTGACCACCCTCTTGAACCGCTCTTGCTGTTGGTGATTTGCTACTCCGTCCTGAATGTTTCTTACATTGATACCAGAGATGGTCTGTATCATGCGCTTCATTAACTGCTTCCTCGGCATCTCAAATGAAAAATAAGCTGTAGGTGTTTCGTCCTGCTTCATGGCCTTGGTTGCTATGAATAAAGCCAATGCGGATTTACCGCAGGATGTAGGGGCCGCGAGTGTAAGAACCTCCCCTGCCGCGATGCCGCCGTTACCCAAGTATCCATCAAGTCGATTGATGTTAGTCTTAACTACGTCAGGACAGAAGGTGCCGTCCTGCATCTTCTGGATGTCCTCAAGGATCTCTTCGGCCGAACCAGCCACGGAGAACGTGTCCGTGCCCAAAGTATCAACCTTAAGTATATCATTCTCCAGGGATGCTCTGATCGCCTGGGACTCAGCTGATTCGGACTCAGCTTGTTCTACAGCAACTCGGCACCCACGAATGAGTGACCTGAGCTTACTCTTCTCTGCTACCAGCTTGGCACAATACATGGCCTGTAAGGGGGTCTCAGCCTCTTCCATCACGGAAAAGATACCAGCCATGCCTCCGACCTCGTCAAGGCCCTTAGAGGCTTTTAAATTCTCCATCAAGGAGATTGCGTCCAGGGGCTTTCCCTTCTCTACGAGGGATGCGATGGCGCCGAATAGTAACTTGCCCCTGAGGGTATAAAAATCTTCGGGTGTAACAATAACGGAGACCGTATCGTAAACAGAGTAGTCCCCATCAAGGAGACAACAGGCAATTAGTTTGTATTCGGCTTCTTCGTTATGCGGGGGCTTTGTTGTTTCGTTCGTTATCATTTTCAAGTATGTCTAACATAGAACGAAGACATTGACCAATTGCGTTATGTTTGATCAATAAACTTTTAGGAATACCTTTTGTGTCCATACCCTGGTGCAGGTTGATTGTAAGTTCAGTGGCTTCCTTCATCTTCTCGTTCATATATTTTGTAGTAATGTTATGTAGTATACTTGACCCCTCTGCAACGTGCAAAAGGGCCAAGCATTCTATCATGTGGAGTTACTCCTTTTCAGCTCTCTCAAGCATCCCTATGGCTATCAACGAGTAGCCTATTAGGTCACGGAATATGTCCTTGGATTGATCGCCGTTAGTAACAACTTTCAGCTGACCATCCGTACAGAAAGCCTTAGCTCTCTGGAATTTGTCCTGCATCCTGATGCAGACTCCAGTAAGAGGGTGAACCCCGAACTCAGTTGAGCCATCAAAGTTAGCGAATGGGTTTTCGCAACTCTCACCTCCCGTGTAGTCCGTGTTCTTATTAGCAGTCATCTCCAATATGGATTCAACTTCATCTCGGCGGAACTGGTCCCACCATATCTTATCGAAGTCCTTCACGATTTAGAACGGTGCGTCGTCTATGTTTGGGGTAACAACAGGGCGCTCCTGAACATTCTCAGATGCCTCCAGCTGTTTATCCTCGGGCGCGTAGTCCGCGGCCAGGGATAGCAATGGTTGGCCGCTCTTCCCTTGTTTCTTCCACCCCTTGAGGTAGTATAATCCTGGCTTAGTAACGAAAATCTTACCGTTATAGTCTGGATGGTTTTCTTTCTGCTTGCGGTCATTGATGCCGAGCAGTCCTGTGTTTTCTCTGTATGTTGCCATATGTATTATTATTATTATTATTGCGGGTTAAAATTCAGTAGTCTTGTTGACGGGCTTAGGACTGTCCTTGCCGTGCTTGTTGGTTGCATCTGGGTCCTTGGTATCATCAATAGCAAAGAGGCCGTTCAGCGCGTATTTACGTGCATAGGAACTAGCGGAGCCAGTGATCTGCGCCTGGTCCATTCCCTTCTTGGTCTCGGCGTGTTCCGCTTCTCCCTTTGAAGATAATAGGTCCGAGGTGTCGGTATCATAAAGAGTTGCTGTCGCTTCAACAAACAACTTGGCACCCTTCTCAATAATTTCATCGGATATAATTAAGCAACAACCCCACTCTGCCAGTAGTGGTTTTAGTGAAGTAAGAATATCTTCGCAGGATCGGTAGCTGTATCCACCAAATTTATTAGTCTGTCCCTTGGGAGCTATCAAAGAGGACTGTATCCCCTGTAGTTTTTTGCGTATGTTTTTATCTGTCATAACTTTGTTTTATTAGTTTACGGTAAAGTTCGGAGCGCTGGTTCTGATTGGAACAGTTGTTGATTTGGTCCTCAGTAGCGCCAATGGATTCAAGTTCTAGTGCCTGTTCATGGGCTGTCAACTTGTTTTTAAATTTGTTTGTAAGTTGTATAAGTCCCACGGGGTGAAGGACATCCAGGGTCTCTTGCTCGAGGTATGCGGCCATCGCATCAAGCACGCCAGGTAAATGCTCCTTCTCTCCCTTGCACATTCTCATGTAGAAGTTCTCGACCTTTCCTAGCAGGCTGTTTGCTTGTCTAGATATAACACCTCGGACCAACCCAGTCTGGTGGTCGTGGTCCAGAACCCAATCATCTTTTTTCGTGGCAAGGATGGGACAGCACAAGGGCTTGTTGTTTTCTCTGAATTCTTTTATTTTATTTTGGGGTAAGTAAGTCATAATTATTTTTCAAGTAATTGTATGGGGAGATTTAGGATGTCGCTCATCTTTACAATTGAAAGTAAATCGCTACGGCCGTTTCTCGTGTATCCTTTATACAGGGCGTCTGACCCACGGTTAACCTTGTCATCCAGGTTGCACTTCTTACTGGCCATTTCGTAAAGATACTTTCTTTTGATCAAAACAAAATCATCCTGCCTTTCAAAGGCGATGTAGTCCACGTCGGATGCTAACCAACCTCGGTCACCCGCAGTGTTCTTGAACTCCAGCCAGACCAGTTCGTCCTGCTCGGAGCTGTCGCTCCTGTTGACTCTCTTGCGAGCCTTGACGTCAATCGTCCCCCGTTCGGTGATGTAATCAAAGTGCTTGTATTGCTCCTCAAGGGTTGATCGCCTGTATTTTATACCTCGATCATCGAGGATGTCTTGGAAGGATGTCTCGACGTTCTGGCCTCTGTTCCAACTGGGGGTATCAATAAAATCAAATGTCTTCATGCTAGGGTAGGGGATTGGGTTAGTATTAAGTTACTTCTTCAACGGAAATTATCTTGCCCGTGCCACCTCTCTTGAAAACACAGGTGCCAGTCTTGTCGGGGTTTTTTTGGAGTAACAGTTTAACTGCTTCACCTGAGCTGTGCGCCCACTTTGAGGTATCGCCTACGTATCCTTCTGGCATATCTATACGGGTGTATCTAATCCTGTATTCAATCATCGAATACCACGGTGAATCCTTCGCCAGCATTCGTTCCAATGACATTGTAATCAATCCATTCCATTGCCTCAATGTCCGTCATGCCATCATCGGACATAAAGATGTCCACCATCTTGCTGTGCAGGTAGCACAATTGTCCTCCGTGATCTACGCCAATGACCGCATCGTCGAGGCCGTCGAATCGGATTGCATTCGGGTCACAGCAATCCAAGTAGTATTCTATATCCTGAGTATTTTTTGTATCCATAATATTACATTCTAAGTAGCCAATAAAGTTCGGCGCACTTCCTCGCTATCTTGATGCCTTCCTCCATTTGTTCTTGCTTCCACTCCTTGTGGTAGTGCTTCTTAGTTTCGCAGTCAACTATAACTGATATGCAGGAGGGCAAGTATTGAAGGTCGTGTTCCTTCATTAGCATAAATGATTCTATGGCAAGCTGTTGGCAATCCTTGTCATAGGTCTTCGCCTTACCTTTAGTATTAGTCCTGCACTTGTAGTCCGCTAGGAAGACTTTGCCTTCGGAGTCATGGCCGATGAAGTCCACGCTACCCGCGATCTTGATTCGGTTATTCGCTATGATGCGCTCGCAGGCTATTGGCTTAACGCCATTGTCCCGAACCCAATCCACGAATGGCATCGCCCACTCGTCCCATGCACTGGGCTGTGGCTGATCGTCGGCGCCCAAAAATTCGTATTGAATATGATCCTCAATAACCTTGTGGACTGTCGTGCCGAACGTGGAGGATTCAATTGTGTCCCCCGTAATCGGGTGCGTCCTTGTGCCGTAGGTCAATCGCTCAATCTCCTGCCAGACTAGGTTCGGATACTCTCTTGCCAGGGAGGTGATCATCCTGGGCTTGTAGATGCCGTCAAGGAATGCGTCCTTTACTATCCCCAGAACGGTGGTCACCGATGGGTAGACCTTGTGTTGCTTACGAGCCTTTGCAGGGGTCTCGATATCTGGTTCAAATTCTGGGTTAAGGACGTCGTTGCAATTGTAGAAGTGAGCCATAATATTTTTTGAAAAAAAAGGGTGAAGGGCTATAAAAGCCCCCCACCCTATCGGTGTCAACCCCCTTATTGGATTCAAATCTCGTCCTGATCCATCACGTATTCAATCGCCCCGAGTAGAGTCAAGTTCAGATCCTCGGAGAACGGATGCGTTACCAGCCTAGCGCTGTTCTTGCTCCAGATATTGACGGCCTCAACGTCCCCGTCGAGGTTGACCTCCCAGTCGTGAGTCATCTGATTGGACGCGAAGTAATACATTACGTCCGATGCTTGTCTAGGTGGTAGCTCACTCTGAGGTGGGATTGCGTATTGATCGCCATCCCGTAGACCTTCACCCGCTTGCTGAATAACGAACTTGCCTTGTTCGTTTACTAACAGGATCTGGTCATAGGGGTCAAGATGATCTGCGCGACCATCTGGGTATGTATGTATTTTTAGGTTCATAGTTCTGTGGGTTCGTCGAATATTTCATCTTGGCATTTCTGACACAGTCCAGATATCGCGTATTCGGTAACGGACAATGCATCGGTGAATTCATTAGCCTCCTCCTTGCAGACAGCACAGATGCCATCCTGCACCGCCTGCTTGGGGGAGATTCCATTGAGGGCTTCTAAGAAAGCCTCAAGCTCTGGGTGGCGCTCAACTGGTTCTACCATGATGATACGCTTACCCTGCGGGGAGTCGTAGTCAAGTCTAGATATCATGGTTGGTCAGTGTTGGCTCCTCAAAGGCCGTCAGTATTTGTTTGATGGATAAGGTGCCACCATCATCGTCCTCGATGTATTTGTGGTCAGTGTGCGTCCGTATGTGGTGCAACAGGGTGCGAACGAGATCCTTTGGATACCATTTGGATCCATCGTTTACTCGTTCAATGAGCATGGCCTCACCTTCTAGGGTTCTGGGTTCTGATATTACCCTGCATTTAGAATCATTCCAAATACGCCCCTTCACGCACCAAGCGTTGATGGTGTTGCTATCCTCGCAGTAGTCCAAGTAGTCACCACCGCAGTTGTGAACCAGCTTGAACAGGAACTCTATCTTCTTTTCGATTTGTTTTTTAGTCATGTTATTTGTATTAGTTCTAATTATTATTAAGTAAGTCCGTGAGCCTGTCGATGTTCGCATGATCGTCCACGCCAGAGAATAAGATGAAGCCTATCTCTCGACCGACTGAGTCCATCGGCTTCCCGTATTCCATGTAGCTGAACTTACCCCAGTCTGGGATGTAGTAAACAGTCACGGAGCTGTCGGATGCCTTGATTGATTTACCGTTAGGCGTTACTGCTCTCACGAACTCACCTGTCACGTTGCCAATGTTGGCTAGTGAAACGAAGGCGCGAAACGGGTTAGCGTCCACGCACCATCCGTGAGATGCTGTGACTAAATAGATGCCCCCTCGGGCGTTTGTATTGTGCATTTGTTTCATAGTTATTTTTTTCTTCCTTGGTTGAATTCAACCATGCTCTTCACGCTCTCTTGGAGTTCGTCGATTATGGTCTGTGGGTTAACGCCCTCGGCTATCTTGAGACTGTCGAGGATCTTGGAG
>Ga0196899_1001041_pt1 | contig 13849 bp, 4 predicted proteins | sample VirMetDEL_Sep_01_FD_169095 | JGI IMG/M metagenome (GOLD analysis project Ga0196899, IMG submission 169095) | Aqueous microbial communities from the Delaware River and Bay under freshwater to marine salinity gradient to study organic matter... | ecosystem: Environmental > Aquatic > Marine >... | reverse complement strand
TCTTACCACCAGCACCACAGGCTTTACCTGTTCGGGTATCAACCCATTTTTCCTTTTCCCATCTTTTTAGCTCCGTTCCTGACTTACTCTTCTTAACCTTACCACTAGCCTTACGGCACTTTGCTATAGCTTGTGATGCTCTTGCACTCGGAAATACCTTGTACTTAGCCTTTACTTTTCTATAACACGCATCCTTCGGCATAACTCAAAGGTACGGAATTTTGAGGATATAACATTGTATAGGTCAGGAGCGTTATTTTCTCAAACGATACTGCCTGTACGCCTCATTTATTTTAGATGAATTTGAAACGACTCCATTTTCTTCGTTGTATATCATAGCATACTCAATAATAAAATCAGCAGTATTGAATTTTTTATTACTATTATTGGCTGTCTTTTCTAATTCCTCCAAAATAATCAAGAACTCTTCAGACCTTGGGTTTACCATTACACCATCCTTAGTGAACTCGGCAGCGAATAGAAGTGCCTGATTCTCAGATTTATTCATACCGTGAGGCTCTGATAGTATTTGCTGATACTTTCTAAGGTTAAGCTCATCTACAGGTAAAGCTTCAAGAACAACCCTATTTTTAAAGTACTCTCCGTATTCCTTAAGTGTAAGATCAACGTCCATATTCATTTCAGGATATGTTTCTGCAACCACATCAAGATTCTTTTTGAACTTGTCAAAAGCCTCTTTTATCATACCCTTTCTCTCTTCATCGTTTGCGATCTTCATAAGACCACCCTCCTTCACTACTTCATCCACAGCTTTTCTTGCACTTTCTCTGATAAGGTATGTTTTGTTGTTGTTTGCCTTGTATCTATCCATGAACTTTGACTTCTTGGTCTTAGATATGCCTTTTTTTGAAGTTGATGCATATATAAGCTTCTTAGAAATCATACTGTAAGTGTCATCGAAGAATGTCTTATCCTTTTTATTTACGTCAAGATCTGAAACCTGGTTTAGCATTGCGTATCCAGCAGCAACGTAGAAGTTGTTTCTTGGATTTGTAATCATTCTTTCAACAAAATGTTTGTACTCTGCTGGAGAAAGAGATACTCCAGCTTTGTCCTGCATTTCAAGTGCAAATGATTTATAGAAATCTTCTGTGTATGGGTTTAAAAGTCCCTTAACAGCCTGGTCAGCATTCTTGCTATTGAATGTTTGAGGCTCAATCATTTTGTTTCTATACAGATCGTATCCTGTAATAAGCTCCAGACCACCTCCCAGCAATGGGTTTCTTTGGAATGGTTCTGAAAGTATTGTTTTCCCTCTAAAGTTACCCTCTTTATCAACGGGGCTTATATTCATAGGAAGTGCATTGTCAAAGAATGCGTGACTTATTCTAAGTGCATTTTCTGAACTTAAAACAGATGTAGAGTCACCGCCATTAAGATAATTATCGTAACCTATCTCGAACAGTTCATAGAACGGAACCATTTGGGGATGTTTCTTTAGTCTGATACTCAGGTAGTTACCGTCCTCGTCTTTCTTCCCTGTTGGTATTAGGAAGTATTTTTCTTTAACGTAATCAGATGCGTTATCCCTTGTTTCTTTGATGATTTCATTTATTTCCTTATCATCATCATCTGCCTTAAGCATTGCAGTAAGCATATACCCGACCCCAAGCACCATCCCAGAAAACATAGCCGCTGTCTGAGCAGCTCTGGACGTTGTTCTTATAGGGTTTTCTTTAGTCTGCCTTGCAGCAGTTACAGTACCCTGCATAGCTGGGTTAAAGTAGGTCGAGTATCTATCCACAAAACCCTTAGTAACCTCGCCACCCTCTGCAAAGTTCATAAGCTCTCTTGCAATTGCAGCAGCCTTGACCCTTGCATTCTTTTTCATTTGTTCCGCCTCTTCTTTAGATATAGAACCGTCCTTAAGCATCTTATCTACTTTGGCGTACTCGAAATCTCTCGTTCTCTGGTAGGCTGTTAGTCTTGGTGCGAGTTCAGCCATTTTATTAAGAATAAGAGTTGCCTCTGCTATTTTAAGTAAAGCCTTTTTACTCTTTACATATCCACCAAACCCTAACTCTGTTTTTTCAAGTGCTGTCTCTATGCCTGTTTTAAGCATGGACCTGATTATATTCATGTTCCCCTGAGTGTACAGGAAGTCCATCATTATACCTTCGTTTACAGCTTCAATGAACAACTCATCCTCCTGTAGTATGCTCTGTATAACACCCTTTTGGAAAAAAGGAACTCCGACAAGATCTTTTGCGATCTGAGCTGCTTTAACAGGCATTATTTCACTAAACCCTTTAGCGTCAGAAAATATCATCAACTGAGTCAGGTCAATTGCAGATGCTGTTATACCGAAAAGAGGGGATAATACTCCTGTCGCAAACGTCTTAAGCATTCCTATCGGGGAGTTAAGAATCTTGTCTACAGAATCTAATTTAATACTCAGATCTGGTCTTAGGTTGTACCACTGAGAGTAAAGATCTCCTCTGATGTAGAACTTTTTCTTAACGCCCTCTTCGTAGAAATTAACTGGAAGATATCCCTTCTTTCTTTTTGTTGAGAATGCGTCAAATGTTTCCTTAAGAGTTTCAAGTTCAAGTCTTTCCTCTTTTGTTAGTGTTTGTTTTGACTTTAAATCATTGAATCTTGCCTCAAGACCTGTCAATTGACCAAGTGTGTAAGAGTTTAGGTCATTCATCTTTCTAAGACGCTCCCTGGAGTTTATGTAGTTTCCAAGTAGAACCTCTGAGTTTGTTATCATTTTAAAGAAAACACCATCAAGGTCATCGTTCCTGACACCATCTCTAAGTGTTCTTATAGCATCTTTATTTAGACCAAAAGTTGATGTAAGAACCCCGTTTACATTGTCCACCTCACTTGTATTGTTAATTATTTCATTATCAATACCATAGATAAACTGCACGAACACTCTCGGAGAGTAGTCTATACCCTTCATGGCATCATACTGCTCCTGAGACACGATTCCATCTGCAAGGTCTTGGTCAAGCATTTCTTGGAACTTATCAAAATACTTGTCAGCTCTCTTGTTTATTTTATCATAAAGTTCATCTCCAAGCTCAATGCGTTTAGCGTCAAGAAGTTCGTATGCAGCATTCAATCCATGTGGATTACCCTTATCATCAGAAAATGTAACATTCTCAGCCTTCAATTTACTTTCAAGTTCTTTTTTAAGCTCATTGATCACCTTATTCTGCTCAGATAATATCTCTTTTGCGGTAAGGTTTTGATTAGATGCTATAGAGTTCATTACTGGCATTAAAGACATCAGAGTTAAAGCCTCCTGAATTATCAAATCCTTCTCAAGTGGAGTGTTGCTTACAGTGTTTGAAATATCAACCATTGTCTGCTCAAAAGACGTTACATAGTCACCACCCTTTTTCTTGAAGAAATCAGGAACATTATTGAATAAATCTTCAATTGCGTCTACGTTATTTACAGACCTATTCTCATTTACAGCAACGATCCTTCTTGCTATAATAATCTTATCAAGAGCATCACGCTGTTTAGGACCCAGCCCTTCGTATATCTGGTCATAAGCTTTATCAAAAGATAGCTTTGCTACTCCGTTTGATCCAAGTGAGGTGATTATTCTTTCGTAAACACCCTCAAGTTCTTTTTGAGCTTTTGTAAGATCTTTTATATCTCCCCTAAAGTCAATGAATTTTCTACGTGCATCTTTTAAATCTGTTCTTAAAGATTTAGTTTCTTTTTCTTTTGCTCCTTTAACATTGTTGTCAATTGAAGCCTCAAGAGCTAATTTTGCCTTTGGTTTTCTAAACTTTAATGGCTTTCTTTCTTTAAGACCGATAGGAAATCTTTCTATTCCTATCTCCTTATTACCCTTACGCTCCATGAAGTCTATGTAGTTCTCCAGGTGCTTCTCGTTGTTGAAGTCTCTACTTATTGTGAAGTACTTTCCGTATCTATTTTGGAAGTCAATACTTGCACGTACCTTTTGGTCTGGGGCAGCAGCTTTTCTTTGCTTAACGCCAGGCTTTTTAGCGGCAGGAGCCTTGTCTTCTTTTAAGTCAAATCTTCCCTGCGTATTAGGCTTATCAAACACGTATTCATCAGGGAATAGGAAGTTCTTCTGTGGTGCGAAATCTCTTTGAGAAAGTGGAACGTAGTTTTTATCTCCCCTCTTAGGTAGAGATCCGTCCTTGTTTCTAAGTTGAGGACCGAAGTTTACCCAAGAGTTCTGCCCTCTTGTCTCAGAGGTCATAGCTCTCCTTGCGTCTGGGCTGAACATTTGACTGTGTACGTACCACGCATTCTCCTCACCTACAGGACCGAAGCTATTTCCAAGTTTGCCGTGTCCGAAGGCATCATGTACGAATCTGAACAGGTCGTTCAGTAGAAGTTTCTTGCCGTTTACGTCCTTGTAACCAGAGTCTGCAAGCATAGGATTCTCTTTCCTATTCTGCGGTGTTATTCCTGTCTCCCCAAACCCCTCCTCTGTAGAGAAAACGTACAAATGTTTGTTATCTCTAAGGTCTTCAACCATTTCAACTGAGTTCGCATAAGGTTCGCCCTTACCATCCCACATTTCAACCTTATATCCAGCCTTTAACAAAGCCTCAAATTGCTTTTTTGATTCAGAGGCAAGTGCCTTATAAGCCTTTTGAACTTCCTTGTCGAGAGGTGTATGTTTAGCAGCCTCGTACACATCAGCCATAGCCTTAGAATACTCTGTGTTGAGTTTTCTTATCTCTATATCTACTGGCTTCTCAAGACCGTTGTTTTTAATGTAATTATTTTCAATACTTTCAATGTCTTCGTTTTTACCACTGAATAACGGGGAAGACTTTCTTTCTCTAAGTCCGAATGGTTGACCCTTTTTAATGCCAGGCTGAATTTCAGTGATATACTGACCACCCATCGCTGACCTTGCTGCTGCTGGTTTTTTTCTTTGACCTAAAGGAACCTGGCTTGCTTTCTTGCTTTTTGGAACTGCGTTAGGGTAAACATCTCTAACATCAACAGCGTTGTTAAACACCATGATAGGTTTACCTGGTAATACAACTGGGTAAGATGGGTGATAGTTCGGGTCATCCTTTGATAATCTGATTGGTTTAGCATTCTTATCAAATTGTATTGCCGAAATTATGTCTCCATACTCAACATTTTTCAGACTTGGATCGTTAACGTAATCAAGAACCCCAAGATCAACCTTTGCGGTTTTATTAAGTGGTGGTATTCCAAACTCATCAAAAGATGTTGCAGAAAAGAATGACTTAGTGAAACTACCACGAACTTCGTAGCTCACCCTGTTCTTCCCTTCAATAGGCATAAGTGTTTTTAATTCATCAAGCCTATCTATCTGAGTTTTAATACCCTTTTCCTTCAGAGCATCTGGTATTCCAGCTAACTGTAACTTAGAGTTTACATACTTTAATATCTTTTCTTCAGACACCCCTTTAGAAATAGCGTTCTCTATTTCAGCATACATATATTCCCAGAATGCAAGACTCCCCTTAATTCCGTCTGGAGCCTGAGACATTACAAGACCTATTCCATCACTTTCATTTACCTTATTTACGACCTTATTAGCACCCTCTTCACCAGTAAACGCCCATGCAAATTCATTTCCATATGGGAATAGATAACCACCAAAAAATCTATACTCAACACCAGATGGACTTTCTACAAGACCATATGTTGCCTGATCAGCAGCAAAAACAAAGGCATTCGCACCGCTTAGATCGTTTATAGAGCCTCTTTTTACATCTTCTATGTTTATACCACCTCTATCCAAAAGGGTTTTAGGCATTCTCAATTTAAGGTCAATAGGGGATCCTTTTGAATCATCTATACCTTCAGGAATAGTACCATCTGCCCCTTCAACAAGCGTCCCCTGCTCTACATCTCTCTCAACACCCGTCTTTATCTCAAATTCTCCAGATCTTAGATCCTCGGCAGTAATAGCCTCCCCAGCTCTCATAGCCTCAGACAGTCTGTTCAGAACCTTGACAACATCAGCGTCTTTTGACACTGCCCTGAAAAGATTCTTCCCACCGAACTTCCTTGCCATCTTGTTAAGGTAGTCCATGATGATGTTTTTAGCACTTACACCCAGGTTTTTAAACTCTGAAGCAAGAATACCAGCAACCTCGGCTATGGTTTCCTCTGGACGCTCGGAAGCCTCATACTGCTCAAGCCAACCCTTTAGTTTATCTACAATTGCCTTGTTGCCTCCAGAAGAACGTACAACACCCTCGACCATTCTCTGGGTTAGGATACGTGCCTCTGTCTCATTCTTAACAGCATTATAGATAATAGGGTGTATCATCTCGTGATACACTGTCTCGTCACCAGCCTCTTTGTGTGCAAGGTTTATGTGTATTGTGTCATTCTTAGGGTCGTAAACGCCAGGACCATCAACACCAGTTGCAGCTCTGTATGACTCGTCTGTTTCATGCACCTTTACTTTGGTGTCAGGAAGGATGTTAGACTTGAAGTTAAGAATGTTTGCAACAGCTCTAAGTGCTGTTCTTTTTCTTCTTTTGGTGTCGGCATCATCTTTCGACTGATTAACCCTCGTTGTTATGTCGTTAACAATCTCTTCAGTAGCATCTGCTACTTCTTCTTGTTCTTGAAGTACTGTATCTGTTGCTCCCTCTTCTTCGCTGACTTCAGGCTCTTGAACTTGCCCAGCGTCTTCTTCCCGTCTTTGCTCTTCAGTACCCACACCTTCTTGTTCGGTAACTTGCGTATCATCTATCTTTACTTTATTATCGTCTAATAGGTTGTATAGTTCTACAGCGTCAGGAGCCTTACTGATCTGGTCTGAAATCAACTCCCCAGCGAGTTCTTCGCCAAGCACTTCAGACACTTCAGTCAATTGTTCTACTGTAAGCTCCTCTCTCGCAGATGCTATAGGTTCAAGTATCGCAAGAGCCTTCTCTATACGTTCGTTTCTATCTAATACCTTTAACTCTTCCTTGCCCGTTTTATATTCCTCTATTGCTTCTGCAAATCCTTTTTGAGTATCTGCATCATTCATTATGGTTACATCGATCTCTCCATTTATAACTCCTTCAGCAAATTTTGAATTAGAAGCTATTTTAGCAAACTGTTCTTTTGTTACACTTACATTATTTATAAAATACCCCTGTGCTGTACCACCGATTATCTCCTCAGACTCCTTCTTCAGCTTGGCTATCTTTTTCTTTTGAGCATCAATAAGAGTTTCGTTAGTCATTCCCTCAAGACCCTCCTCAAGATCCCTGATCTCTGTAAGTTTCTGGAGTAGTTGACCACGGGTTACAAGTGGTAGATTTACAGGCATTTGGTCAGCAACACCAAAGGCAAAGTCAATCTGCTTTTTACCAAGTTTAGCATCATCCTCATTGATAAGACCCTTCATTTGCATCTCGTCAAGAGTAGATTTAAGTTGCCAGATTCTTCTGTTTTTAGCCTCTTGCATTGTTTCGGCAGGACCAGCTACAACGCCACCCATACCGAACTCAAGTGGCTTACCCTCTGCGTTTCTGACAACCTCAGTACTTGAGTATCTTACAATCTCCTCATTAAGGAAGTTGTTGAGCCTTCTTAGTGAGTTTGTTCTACTAATATCACCAGGTAGTGATGCACCACCAAAAGCACCACCATATATACCTCCTATAGCCGCAACTTCTTGTCCTTGTTTTGTTTTAAGGAAGTTGTACATATCACTGAACTTACCACCAGCGAAAACCTTCTCGTATTCAGAAACTCCTTCTGCAATCTCTTTTTGTGTGAGTTCTCCTTTTAAATATCTATTGTATGCAACTTCTTCTGCATTTATTTCTTCTTGATAAAGCTCTTCCGCTGAGTTTAATGGAAATTGAACCGCAACCTTTGCTATAGTAGCAAGCCTACTTGCCGCTGGTAAGAATATAAAGGTCATTTCAGCTACATCAAAAACTCCAGCACCCATTTGGTCTGTATAGGTTTTAGAAGCCTCTATTGAAGCATACTCTACAGACTCACCCCTCTCTATTAAATCGTAATATTGTAAAGATGCCTCTGTGAAGCTTTCCATCGCCCTCATCCCTGTACCAGAAACAGTTCCAGCTACAAGCGCACGAGAAAGACCAGTAAGACCAACCCTTGTTGCAAGTGCCGCTGTTCCAGCACCAACACCAACACCAGGAGCCATTAACATGAATGTCAATGGAGCTGATGGAGCTACTCTTGTAGCCCACCAATCTGGATCAAATGGACTTTCAGTCCAACTAAACTCACCTGGATCTATTAAAGGATTATCTGACTTAATTTGATTATTAACCGATGTTAGACTCTTGCTAAACTCAGTTTCTCCGAACATCATATCAGAGGCTCCAGAGGTCATTGCGGCAATAGTTCCAAGACCAGTTTTTAATCCTCTAACCTGACCCCCACCAAAGTATAAACTTTTCCAATCAGCCTCTATTTCAGACTGCTCATTTTCATACATTTCAGATAACTTTTCAGAAAGCATCTTCCTGTACTCTTTTTCTTTGCTGGATAGATCTTTTGCCTGTTCTATTGCAGACTGCATATTACTAAAAATCCTACTTGTCTCCTTTTCAAACTGAGACTCGTAGCTACTTAGAATACCTTGATATTTCTTCTTAATCTGAGTTGCTTCTGGGCTTTCCGAAAGCATTATGTTTATTTTCTGTGATAAAGCAGAATTAGCCTCTTCTGCCGTCAATTCTCCAGAGTTAACCTTGCCTTGGTATTCGGACAGTAGACTCTTGTACTCCTGTGAATTTGAAATTCTATCTATAACTCTATCTTGTATCTTCTCAAATTCAAGAGTCATATCTTTTTGAACCTGTTTAGATTTTGCCTCATATGGAGTATATAAAGATTGAATCTCAGATTCGTAACCTTTTATTTCTTTTTCAATCTTCTCAAAATCCTTAGTTACATCTTCCTTTTCATAACCAAGTTCTTTAGCAACTTCTCCAGCAGCCTTATCTAATTTCTTCTTGCTCTTGTAAACTTCTTTAAGATGAATTTTCATCATCTTTTTTTCCTCATCGCTTTGTATGTCAAGGTCTTCTAAGTTCTCCTCTACAAATTTATCTATTTCAGAATCAAGAATACCTTGTGCGCCACCGACATATCCAGGTTTTAGTATGTCATGCACAGTACTTATATCTACATCTTTTTTTATGTATTCGTCATCAAGAATTAAATTCTCAAGAAATGTAAGGTCTTTCCTGCCCTCTTTAGTTTCGAGTTCTTTGGCTGTTTCAAGCCAAGAGTTCATTGCGTTATCAATACTCAGTTCCGCAGATTGGAACACTGTTTCACCGCTACCAGTTATGTTTGATAACTTTTCTGACAACACTTCTTTCTTTGCCTCATTAAGAGCATTCTGATACAGATCTACTTTTTTCTGATCACGGACAGTTTCTTCGTACATTGTAACTCCACCAGGACCACCAGTTGCTCCCTTTCTTGTTATTTCTTTTGGAGCATATACATCAAGTAGACCATCGGTATAATCTTTATCAAACAGTTTGTCCTTTACGTCAACACTTAAAAGTTGATCTCTCGTAACCTCGAAATCTAATTTTCTTTTAGATGCCTCTCTTTCAACTTTTGAGACAGGCTCTTTTTCACCAACAACAGATTCCTTTACAACCGCACCAGTATCATCAACACGGAATATCTCCTGTGCATCTCCAGCAATATCTATTTCATACTGCTTCTTAGAATATATGTTGCCGTCCTTTGATTTGTATGTAACATATCCAAGCTTATCATCTTCTATGACAGACTCATAGAATGTATCGTGATCCTCTGACTTCAGTATTCTTCCAGTCTTTGGATCTCTTGAAGATAAATGGTATTCGCCAGGAGCAACTTCAATTGGCTCCATTCCTGCCTTATACGCCCCATACAGGTCATATCCATCTGTCTCCTGTTGAAGGTTCTCTGGTAGATTTGACTTCCACTCCTTATAATCAGCGTCTTCTAAAACCTCATCGGTGTATGGTACAAACTTCTCTGTTCTGAGTAGATTCTGTGAAGATGTTGGCTCAAGCTGCTGTCTTGTAGCTCTTTCCTGAGCCTTTAGAAGAGGGTCTTGAATTGACTCCTTTAGGTCTTGAACTGGAGACTTGGCTGGGAATACGCCCTTACCTATGCCAACTGAAGGAGATGGTGTAGGTCTTTCCGAAACACCTCCAAGACCGAGTAAAGGACCTTCCTGAGTTGGAGACTCTTGAGTCTGAACTGGTTGTGTCTGAACTGGTTGTGTCGAATCTTTTTTTTTTACTTCTGGAGTTCCTTCAAATGAAACCTTGCTTTTGTATTCAGGGTACTTCTCGACTATTTTATTAGCGAGTGTAAGATTGTCTACATCTTTGTACTCAGGATACTTTTCTTTGATCTTAGTAGCAAATTCATCTACCGTAAGCAATGTGTCTTTTTCTTCCATATTTATATGCCTAATCCGAGTCTGTCTTCTGATTTGCCTAATTCTTTCATTGCATTAGCTGCCCTCTGCTTAGTGTGATCCTGTCCGAGGATCTTTTGCCAGAATTGGTTTCTAACAGAGTCATTTCCTTTGATAAGGTATGTCTGACCATATTTAGACTTATCTAATATTTTTTGGGCTTCTAATGCGTCTTGCGGATCACCACTTCCAATTAATGCCATAACAAGAGCCATCTTACCTGGATCTACATCAGAAACCTCACCCTTACTTATAGCCACATACCACTCCTGATTATCTTCTCCGACCATAGGATATAATGGGATAGCGTCTTCTAAAGAACCTGTAAAACTTGTCGGCTTATACTCTCCAGTGGTAGGGTCAAGAACATAAGACCCAGAAGGAACACTCATTGTTGTTCTTCCAGTACCCTTAGTGAAGGTAACGTCATACTGACCTTTTGTTTTAAGTACGTTACCACCCTCAAGTTTCAGTTCACGACCTCCAGACTTGTTGAATATTGAGCCTTCAGATTTTCCGCTACCCATGCTGAATGAGAAGCCGCCTTTACCTTCTTGAGGTATCTTACTTATTTTCTGACCGTATAGTTTTGGTCCTATTTCTTTACTTACATACTCCCTTGCTAACGCTGCTCTTTTTTGCATTCCGTCAGGAGTTCTTTCATCTAATTGACCAGCATTTATACCGCCATAATCCATTAATAGCCTATTTCCACCAGGTGAACTCATTAGCCAACCCGATAGATAGTCTATTACCTTGTCTGGATCTTTAACTGATTCTTGATAAATTACTTCATCAGTTTCTGGCATTCTTCCCATTACAACTGGCTTACCTCCATCAAATACAATCGTCTTTTCAGCCCCCTGAAGTATTTTGTTTGTCTCACCTAAAAGATCAGGTCTTTCTATTGTAGCCCAATAAAGAAACCCGTCACCATACTCAACATCATTCTGATAGTCTTTAGCTATTTGAGATAAAGCAGTATTATCATCCTCCATGGCTCTGATAGCCTCAATACTTTTAAACGTCTTATTTGCATCTGAGTCTACATAGTTTTTGTAATTCTCAGTTGCCTGTACAGCCTTTTTAGCATTTGAATCAAATTCAAACATATGCTTGTGAAGACTTGCAACGTCATTCTTGTTTATGTAACCCATTGCAGAGTCTATCAGTTCAGCGTATTGATTCTGAATCTCTGGCATATACTTCTTGTGTATCTTTGATGCGTCAGGAGGGGTGATATTCTTTAGTATGTCAGCATACTGCTGCTGCTTCTTTTTTTGATCCTCCTCTTTCTCTTTAGCAGCAAGAAGCTTTCTCTTGTGCATCTCCCTGTAGGGTGTCATGTCTACCTCGAAAGATAGAGCGATGCCTGTACTTAAAGGATTTCCGAATGGTCCGTTTGCCATGTTTATTAGTTATTCTGTAGCTCCTGAGAATCCACTTAAATCTGTGCTAAACCCATCAGACCCTGTAAATGATGATTCAGGACTGAAATTAAATGCATCTTGATAGCTATATGAAGAAATTTGTGGCATCTGATACATTTGCTGTCCAATTTGAGTACTAGAATTATATGAGCCTCCTACTCCAAAAATATCTTCATATTTAGCTGATTGGTATACTGGGACCTGCATACTTGGATCCTGTATTCTACCATAAGCTTGATTCTCTGTAAGTCCAGTATCAATTGCATTTGCCCCTTCCTGCTGCATATAATCAAGCCCAAAACCTTCAGGAGTTGTAGACTGTATTGTAGTGTCCGTAACACCCATCTGACCAGTTGTTACTTTTCCACCAGGAGTACTTTCATAGGTCTTATCTTCAACAGCTTCCTTCCCTTCAATAGCCTCTGCGATAGTAGCTCCTGTTCCAGCAAGGTTTCTGAAACCTGCCTGTGCAGCCTGACCTAACGCCTGTTGCTGTGCGTACAGCATTTGATTGAAGGACTGAATGTTCTGATTCTGAATGGATTGCATCTGACCAGCGAGACTTGCATACTGCCCGAGACTCTGCCTTTTAATAGCTTGATTCTGAGCCTCTAACTGATTCAAAGCCTCAGTGGTTCTAATCTGTGATACGGCAGCGGCAAGGTTTCCAAGACCACGCTGCTCCATCGCTCTCTGTGTTCTGCTCTGTGCAGTACCTATAGCCTGTTCAGCAGCAGCACGTTCCTGTGGAGTCATACCCTGTTGGGCTGCTCTACGTGCCATCGATGTGGCTGTCTCAAGGTCTGTAGCTGGTGAGAAGGTCTTTGCAGATGGTAGCTTTGATAGCTGATCCATTGACACGCCCATTTGAATAGCACCAGATACACCTTGCACAATGGCTCCGATCCATGCCATGCTTTTAAAGTTTAGTTATAGACTATCTTCAAAGATACGAATTTTACACTGTTTAATGAATTATTCATATATTTGACCGTGGTTCTGATTTAGCGGTCAGGTAATTAGGTTAACATAGCACCTCCCACATTCTTTAAAGCTATGCTAAAAACTATGTAATATGAAAAAGTGTGCGTGTTGTAAAAAAGAACTCCAAACCACAGATTTTTATGCTGATAACATAAAGAAAGATGGATTATCAAGTTATTGCAAAAAATGCGAAGATGAGATAGGAAAACGTAGAAAAAGATCTTTTATTGGTAAAGCAAGGTCTATTTATTCAAGTCAAAAAACCGCAAGTAAAAAAAGAGGTCACAATCCACCAAAATACACAAGAGATGAATTTGTTAATTGGATTACCTTTCAAGAAGAATATAAGAAGCTTCATAAAGAATGGGTTGATAGCGGGTATGATAAGTCAAAAGCCCCATCAGTGGATAGGATTGACAATCTAAGTGGGTATTCTTTTGATAACATCAAAATCAATACGTGGAGTGAAAACCATTATAATTACGCTAAGGACTGTAGGAACGGTATAAATTGCAGGGCTAATCTTGGATCAAAAACTGTTATAAAACTTGATTTATCAGGAAACGAGATAGAGTCTTATATATCCATAAAAGAAGCTGCAAGGGTTAATAATGTTGACAAATCAGGCATAAGATTATGTTGTAAAAACCCAAATAGAACTTGCGGTGGATTTAAATGGAAGATCAAGGAATAATCATTTCCTGTAAACCCTCAATCTTTCACGCACCTTGATGACGAAGTTGTATAGCCTATTGTAAATCTTCTTCTCTATGAAGAACTTGACCTTAATGTAGTCTCCTGTAAGGGATTGTGTGTCTGCGTCAGGAGCGTTACCACCTGTCGTATCGTTCTTGATAGGGCTTCTCCAATGGTCATCGTGATCATCGAAGTCTCCCTCTACAAGATGGCTCTTGTGACGCTTGGTTTCAAACTCCATTCTGTAAGGCTCCTCGTCACTGATTACTTGAGTTGCAACGAACTTCTTACTTGACTCAGGCATATAGTT
>Ga0196899_1001039_pt1 | contig 13877 bp, 14 predicted proteins | sample VirMetDEL_Sep_01_FD_169095 | JGI IMG/M metagenome (GOLD analysis project Ga0196899, IMG submission 169095) | Aqueous microbial communities from the Delaware River and Bay under freshwater to marine salinity gradient to study organic matter... | ecosystem: Environmental > Aquatic > Marine >... | reverse complement strand
GTCTATATCCACCACTAACGTCAGGCTCAAAGTTTTCTAACTCCAATGCCATTCCTGGTTCCATAGCAAAAGTAGAACGGTCAAGAACTAAACCACCTTGCAAAGGAAATGTAAATGGATTAAGACCAGACTCATCTGCCATGTTTTATCCTGCAAAAGATCCTATTGGATTTCTATAAATGACTGTAGAACGAATGTAGTCTGCCCTGTTAGACAAAAGGCTTTGCATACTTTTAATACCTTCTAAAAGTCTTTCGAAATTTAATTGGTATTGAGTAGACTCGCCTCTATATTGATAACTAAAAGCAGTTGCTCCATCTACAATTACTTGCCTATATTGTTCAGGTATTGTAGGTACATCTGTAGCACTGCTAAGAGCTGTTGTGTATACATAATATTCATATTTTAATGAATAAGCTTTGTCTGGATAAGGATACAAACCAAAATTATTATCTGGTGTTCTAAATACGTGAGTAGGTACACCACCTACATCTGATCTATCTTCTTGTTCAATAAATCTATTTAAATAATCTTTATAATCTAAAACAGTTAAAGACCTACCTTGAGCACCCAAACTAGAGTCTTCTACAATTCTAAATGTATCATAGTCTACATGTTTAGCTGTAGCAGGAATTGTATAACGTGTAGTTCCAGCTACTAAAGTTTCTGTCTGTGTAGAATGATTATAAGGCCAACTATATTCACGAGTGTTGATATAGTTAATAGCATCATTTACCGCATTCTTACATTGTGTTTGAAATCCACGAGAAGACGTAAAGCCAGCTTCAGTTAAAGCTACCTCATTAAATCTAGCTAAGACTTCGTTTGTAAGACCTAAGTAATTATATGCCATTTTTACCTCTTCAGGGTAGTAAAGGGGCCACCCTAAAGCAGCCCCTCTAAGTTTTTAGTTATACGAGGTCACGAGAAACCTCAGCAGCACCTTTGTCGGAACCGATAGAATCAACATCCATCAGCATTGCCCAAACACGTACTTTACCTGCTGTAGAAACAGTTGTCGCAGCTTGAATTAGAACATCAATAGTGTCTGATGTTGTAACCAAGATAGGACATGCAGTGTTTGCCAATGTTGCATAGTCACCTGCAGAAGCAGAATCAAATGCAAAACCGTCAACAAATGCATCAACGTCACCGCCTGTGATACCAAGGTCAAGAACCGTACCAGTACCACCTGAAGGTGTTGTTGTACATTCCATACCTGCAGCCATTACCATTGTGTTTGCACCAACAGTAATTGCTTGAATGATATCTGCGGCAGCTAGGGCAGAACCCTTAGCAGTTGCTGCTGCAGCCATGTCGATTTCTTTTTCGACCATGTATGGTTTGTTAGATGGATTACCACGTCCACCTGCTGCTTTAGAGAGAGTTGTTACAGTAGCCATAATTTATACCTCCCTTACGCTGCGTTATACTTGGCAGTAACGATTGCTTCTGGACGAAGAATCTTACGACCGTATAGGTGCATACCACGAACGATGTCAGCAAAGCTGTCAGGGTCACGATATGTTTCCGTTTTGTTGATTTGCTCTGCGGTTGCAACAGCAGAATCATGACCAGCAACAATAACACCATAGTCAGTGTTTTGGTTTGCAGAGCCAGTTGTACCTGGTCCTGTACCTACAGATGGCAAGTTGCTAGATGAGTACACACGGAAGCCGTGGAAGTTTGCAACAGTCAGACCATTGCGAAGTCCACCTGATTCACCGAAATCTGCGTTGAAGAAACGTGAGTCTTCGTCAGCAAGAAGTTCCATGAATACTGGGTCAACTACGAGCCAACGACCAGACTTGTCTACTTGTTGTTGGTCAAGCAAACGAGCCATACGAGCAACAACCATTGCTGGTGAAGCTGTAGCAGTTGGAAGAGCAGTTGCACCTGGCAAACGTGCTGCGAGTGGAATGGAGTGATCACCAGCAGAACCTGTAGTGATGTTTCCAAAGTCACCTTTTTTCAGTTTCATGCTTGAAAGCAATTCATCTGAACCAGCAGTTGAAACAGCTTTAGTACCATTTACGGTAGTGTTTACTGTGTCTGCTGCTGAGTGCAGTGTTGATTGTGCGTAACCAGACAGGTACCCAAGAACTTCTTGGTCATGCTGATCAGCCAAACGGTAAGCTGCACGGTTGGTTGCAAGATCCATAAAGTTGACATGTGAGTGAGCTTCCTCGATGTCGTCGATTTTAAACGCAAAGTAGTTTGCTTTGTCGACTACAAGAGAAAAATCCTCATCGTCAAGATCTTGTGCTGAAATTTGAGTTCCACGAGCATAAGAGCTTACGGAAATTTCAGGTTCTTTGATGATTTTAACAGTGTCACCTTGAGCACTGATCTCACCAAAATAATCAGAGTTAGTGATGTCACCAACTACGGTACTCTTACGAAATGCAAGTTGTACCTTTTTAGAATAGATTACGGAACTAAAGTTACCGTTAGGTAAGTTACCGTAACCCGATGCTGAAGTAAAAGCCATGATAAAATCCTCCTGATATTTGGCTTCGGGTTACAAAGCTAAACACCGACAAGAGGCTGCTACATTTTCTAGGGTGCAGTTGCTACTCAGTTGGCCTACCAAGTAGCTTCTGGGCCTATACTTGAACAGGTAGTTCTTATTAGTTTAGACTTTAGTGAAAATGGGTTTATAACAAAAGGTAGTCAAAAGAGGCTTTTGTTGTATGACCCTAGTTATACTGATGATTTTTTATTTGTCAACAGTTATCTGGCAGAACCAGTTACGTCATAAACGAATTTACCGCTACGCATTGCAGCATTAATCTCGTTTGAACGTTCTTCAAATTCTTTGTCAGACATTTTTGCAACCTCTGACTCTCGAATCATTCCATTTGCATCAGCTAAATCTACTTCTGTTCTACTACGTTTAGTAACTGTTTTAGCTGCTGCTTTTGTTTTAGCTTTTTTAGCTTCATTTGTAAGACCCTTATCTGATTTATAAAGATCAATTACACGAATTACTGAAGCTGGATCATCAGAGTTTTCATAAAGAGCATCACGTACCCATTTAGGTTGTTCGTCTGCCCAATCATGAAATTCGTCTGAACCTCGTAGGTCATCAAAGTCTGAATGTGACTTACGTATTTCATTTTCAGCTTTTACTCGTTCAGCTTCTGCTTGAGCTTCATCTAGTTCTTTAATACGAGTATTAGCTCTTTCAAACATTTCTTGTGCTTTTTTAGCTGCAATTGTTTCTACAATACCAGCTACATCAGGATATTCTCTTGACCACTCCTCAATATCTTCATCTGACTTGGGGGGAATAATACCCATTCTTTCAGAACTTTTTTGGAGTGCTTCTAGTTTAGTTTCCCACTCCTTTTCTTTTTGTTGCATGTGGCGTCTTAAATCACCATAACGTTTTTTAAAGCTTCTTTCTTCTGCAGATAACGTCTCTTCTTTAACTTCTGTATCGGTCTCTTTCGCTTCGATACTTTCTTTTTTTGGTTGCTGTTCTTCGTCTGATTCAATTTCACCACGTTGTTCAGCTTCAAGACGCTTGATCTCCTCTTCTTCATCTTGCATACGTTGTTGACGTCTGGCGTAGTTTGATCCTCGTTCAACAAATCCTGCAGTTTTTGGTGTTTCAACTTCTGCTAGTTCAGGCATATTCCATCTCCTTTATGTTGGGGCCAGCTATTACACTGGGTAGCCTTATAGTTATTAGTATAGGATTATTTCTTTTTCTTTCTCATTAAACCGCCTTTATTAACTTGTGCATAAATATCGCCAGACTCTGCTTCTGCTATTTGTCTTGCTTGATTTTCTGCAACTTTATCTGCAGTTGGTTTTGGTCTAGGTTTTGGTCTTATTGTCTTAGGTCCAGGTTCATAAATTGGTGGTCCATCATCATCATCTGTACTAGTTTTTTTACCACCTAAAAATGTAGAATCTCCTGGTTTTGCTTTAGGGGTTGGTTTAGGGGTTGGTTTAGTTTCCATTTTAAATATGTCAGTTCTAATTTGGTTTCTTTTGCTTTGGATAAAATCCATTAAGTCAGAATCAAAATTAGGATCTTTTCTAAAATCTTTGCTTTTAATAGAATCAGGAACTGTAATACCAATACCTTCCAAAGCACTAATTACATTTTTTTCTCCACTGGCATTAAAGGTATTTTCAAAAAACTGATCTGCTTTTTCTAATCCAACAGTACCTTTTACTGCTTTATCAATAGCTTTTTGAAGCATTTCGGCACCTTCTATATCTCCTGCAGCAGTTCTTAGTGCAACCTCTGCTCTTGCCTTAGCTAAGTTTGCACCTTGAACTCCATACTTAGCCGCTCCACCACCAAGTATGCCTAAAGGAGTTACAGATCCTACAAAACCAGCTATACCAGCTCCAATTTTAGCTCCTGTGCCAAAATATCTGTTTACAGAATCTTCAGCACTGGAAGTAATACCTTTATACCAAGGCTCTGGAGTAGGTGCCTCTGGTCTACGATCTCCACCAGTATCTGTAACAATAGCAGTAGTTACAGGAGCTGGCTCACACATTTTAGTTTCTGTATTATAAACCATACCTCTAGCTGCACAAGTTTCTGGAGTCTCTCCTGTTTCAGGTACAGTAGGAGTTATACTTCCTGGACCTGTAGATTCCCAGCTAAAGCCAGTTCCAATATTTGGAATTACTGCCCCACCTACAGCCATACCTTGAGGTTGTTGATACATCATGTTTTGTTGAAAATAAGGGTCAGACTGTTGTTGTGGTTGAACCATACCACCTTGCATCATAGTCTGTATTTCCATCATTTCAGCTTCAGAAAGATCATCGTCAACAGGTTCACCACCTATTCTACCATTTCTTTCCATTTCTTGTAGGCCTATTTTTGCATCTGCCCTAAGATCTTCAAAGAATTTTACACCATAGTATTGAACAACATCAGCAGGAACAACGTATTCACCTTCAGACAATCGAGCAGGAATATCATCTCGAACTTCTTTGGCCATAGAACCAGGGGGTACTTCATTACCTGATACAGGGTCTACATCCATACCGTCATCTCTTAGACCACCTTCTCTCATAAAGGCCATTTCCATTTGTCTGTTCATTACTGTTCCACCTTTGTTAAAGTCCTTGTCAGGATTTTCTCTTGACTCAGAAAGACCTAATTTCTTTTTTATTCCGCTTAAAAAACCTTTTTCTTTTTCAGGCTCTCTTCGAGGTTGTACTTTATATTGATAAGGATCTACACCCTCTTTTCCTGTGTATTCAAACTTACCACCCTCTTGTTGAAGCATAGTAGTACGGGAGTCAATAGGAAAACTTTTTTCTCTTTGTTTTGCAGAAAGCTTTCTCCTATATTGGGCAAGCCTAGCTTCTATTTCTCCCCCTGCACCACGATAAAAATTTGTTTCAATATCAAAATTTTCTTGCTCTAGTTTATATAAATCACTTGAAATTTTATTAAGAGCTAAATTATATTTATTAACCTCTTTATCAAGATGTCTTAAAAGCCGATACCTTCCGTATGCCTCTCTTACTTCTACTACTGGAACATCATAGTCTCTTGCAATAGAAGCCCAAGATGGTCCCTCATAATCCATTTTTTCTTCATTAAAAGGTTTCAATTTATAAATTGCAATTTGATCAGATTCAGATAAATTTTTTAAAGGGTTTTTAGCAAATTGCTCACGCATAATTTTTCTTTGATTAACTGCAGCATTTAACTTTATGTCTAGTTTCTCTTCTTCTTTTTTTAAAGGGGCTATTTTAGTTTGAATTTCTTTTGATTTTTTTTCAGTTAAAACATTTGGAATAGATTTTGCGCTTGCGCCACGAACAAAACCCTCTTCATACTGAACTATATGTTGTATTTCATGGATAAGGGTACTTTTAATATCTTCGTAATTTTTAAATGCAGATAAATTTATACTTATAGTGTCATCTGCAGCAGAGCCAAGAAGATTAGGTTGACTTGGATTACTATAAAAAATAACATCTACGTCTTTTAAATCAGAATATTTTTTAAAAAACTCCTCGTGTTCTAATACATTACCAAGTTTCTTATATAATCCATTCTCTCTACTACGAGCAACTTTACCCAACTCTTCAAAAAAACTAGATGATAAATTAGGATCGTCAGCAGGGTCAGTAGAATTTTTATTAGTTTTAAAAACGGATTTAAAATCTTTTAGGTTAGATTTGCTATCGTCTATTTCAAAACGCCACTGACCATCTTTTGGATCTACGTACCAACCAGTTTGTTCCCAGATCTTTTTATTTGTAAAATAACTATCTTGTACGTTTGTAGGGTCTACATTAGACTTCTTTAAAAGTTTTATTGCTTTTTTAAGATTTTTATCTTTTGCAGCTCCTTCTGCACCAACTCCACCAAATATCCTTAGTGCACCCTTTGGTACATCAAAAGGTACAGATGCAGCACCTGCTCCAGAAGCTAAAGAAAACACATCACCTAATGTTCCTTTTGGAGTAAACATAGTTTCTCCAAGATCTTCTATAGCACCTATTGTAGCAGCACGGGCAAACTGTCCCATTTGTTCTTTAGTAGGTAGCTTAGGATCTTCTAAATACTCTGATACAGATTCTTTTATAGTAGGAATAGCTTCTGTTATTTTTTGTCTTGTAGTTCTTTGATCAGGATTTAGTCTTACAATGTATGTACCAAGCCTACCTTGAAAAACGGGATTACCTGCGTCATCTTCTCCTACTTGAATATCGTCTGTACTAGACCCCTTTGGTCTTTGAAAGAATGGAACAGTCTCTAAAGGGTGTACAGTCTTTTCTTCTTCTCTAGAAAGAGTTGACATTTGTTCAGCAATATTTCTACTACGCTGCCTTTCTAGCTCAGATTGTGGACCTATAGCTTTTTCAGTTTGTTCAGATAACCCACCCTTTTTATAACCTTTTTTAGGAGTAGACTCTAGGAATTTTAAAAAAGCAGGGTCTTGATTTGCAAGTTCTTCTGTAAATTCGTAATTAATATCATTGTAGGTAATCCTTCTAACGTCCATTACCCTATCCCAAGTATAATCTCCGTAGTTTTGTCTTAAAGAGACTTGTTTTACTTTTTCCCCTTGACCAGTATAACCCCATTGACCCCCACCAACAACATTTATGTAATTAGAATTACCTTGAGAAGTTATCCTATCTCCTGCGTAAAATGTTACATGATCTGCTATTCCATATCCTTTTTCTCCTGGTTTATCCCAATCAAAAATAACCAGATCACCTTCTCTTATATCTTCTGGTGCAACAGGAGTACCGTATTTTCTATAAGCATCTGCTCTAACTCTAGCAAAAGTATTTTTTGCTTTTAAAGGGTCTGCCCCAAGTGCTGATAAAATATGAGTTATAAATGTTGCACACCAAGCATCTTTAACAGGATCTAATCCTGATTTTCCACCTACAGCACTGTCCATCCAACCTTTTAAAGCTTTTATTGCATCTGGATTATCAGAAGAAAAATTAGAAATAATTTTAGTTGTTTTAGATCTAGGATCACTTTCTCCTCTTATTAAATAGCCTAACTCAAGGATTTTGTTTATAGGACTTTGACGTATAGGTTTTATATTTTCAGGTCTAGCTCTAGGTCTTAAAAAACCTTCTTGTTCTAAAGGTAAATCTTTTGATGGTTCAGTCTTTGTTAGATCAGGCTCTTCTTCCATTACTTTTTTAACAGTTTCTTTTAAATTACTGTCTAAATTTAACTTAGGCCTATCTAATTTTTGTTGCTGTCTCATAGAAGCTTCAGGAGTATAGGGTTTACTTGTAGTTGGATCTATTACAGCAGGATCAGCAAATCCAACCGTTCCCATAGCTCTTTCAGTTTGACTAACCATTAACTTTCTCTCTTAATCTTAACAAAGAACGCAATGCACGTATTTCTCCTTGAAGCCTGTACATCTCGTCAAGTTCACGAGACTGCTCAAGGGATACATGAGTGAAAGCAATCCGTTCAGCAATTTCTTCGATAAACGGACTGTACAATTCAGGATTGTTGACAAAAGGTTTAAGTGTATTATTCACAACAAGTTTCATTTACTGTATCGGTTGTTCGCCAGTATTGCCTGAGAAGCCCTGTTCTCCTGGCTGAGGCGCTGTTCCTGTTCCTATGGTACCTCCCCCACTACCTTGGGTATCCTGTACCTGTACGCCAGCAGGAGCGCCCTGTGAAACACCTTGCTGTGGAACGCCTGGTTCAGGCTGTGGTGGTGGATTAGCTTCTTGGAACTTTTTAAGAATCTCAGCCTGTACTGCAGCCTGTGTCATGTTGTTGCCAACCTTATCAGGATCAAGATCCATAGACTTAGCAATCTCACGTACAATATAATCCATACGTGCAAATGGTGCCAGTGCTGGATTTTGTACAACTTGCAAGAACTGCATCAAGCGTTGACTACGTACTTCATTAGCCATCAAGCTTTCTGTACCACGAGCTTTAACTTCTAGATCTCCTTTAATTTCTTTATCAAAGTCAAACTGCATGTTAAAGTTAAAAAATGCTTTACCAAGTGGAGCAAGCAGATAGTCATCTATGTTTTTAACTACATTCCGTATACTACCGTTGGCAGCAGACATAAGCATAGAAATACCAGAAGCGGTACGACCCACACCAGATACTCCCGTTTGACCATGAGCAAACGAAGGAAAACCAGTAGACTCATCAGCTAACACCCTTGCTTTGTCAAACATCTGCATATTTTCGTTTGATACGTTTGGAAACTTAGTGCCAAAAATAGCCTGTCCTGGTGCTCCACCCTGACGCCTAAAGACTTTTCCAGGATATACAGACAAATCCTGACCAGGAACTAAGTTAGTTTCATCTACTTCAATAAGTAAGTTACCTGACAGCGCAGCATTATCTACAGCCATACGCATAAACCCATTCATAAGAGTTTGCGTATCGTCCATATTTTCTGCAATACCTACTCCAAAAATACTGTAAGGATTCATTTCGTAAGGAGCCGCAAAGTATGGAATATAAGCAGGAGTAAATGGATTCATTACCAATCGCAACACCTGACCGTTACAAATCCAAACATTTACACTTAATTGTTCAGCATCTCTGAGGTCTTTTGGAATATCAATATCCTGTTGTTCAAGAATTTCTGTATCTACAAAGCCCCAAAATTCTAAAACTTCAAAACGTTCTGATTTAGACTCCTGAGAGTCATCTTCCATAACTTGCTCCCACCATTCCTTTGTGTAAGATTCACCAAGGCGCAGTGCATTGTCAATTGCATTTTGACGGAAGTAAGGACGATTTTTTAATGCACGTAATTGTGATCTAGACATTTTGTGTCTTTCAATTACATACTCTGCTTCTTCCATTGTAGCAGCATCTGGATCAGGATAAAAATTCCAAATAGAAACAGAAGTAGTTTGAGGAATGGTTTTAAACACGGGAGAATAATTACCTTCTTCATCCCAGTTTGCATATTCTTTATCTACTGCAAATGGACCTTTCATAATACCAGTGCCAAACAAAGCAGACTCAAATGCAGCAGCACGCAAATGTTTCTTTGCATGAGATTCTTCTAGTTGGTCATGTATTTTCTTTTCCATTTTTTTAGCTGCAACTTCTGCAGGAAAAAACTGAGGAGAAGTAGGGGTTTTAGCATATCCAGGTTTTACTTTATCAATTACTGGCGCAAGAGTTTTTTCTAAACCTGCCAAACGTTCTCTAAACTCTTGATAAGTTTCACCAGGAAGTAAATCAGGCATAGACTCATTAGCTTTTACTTGATCAGGATTTGTTTCAAAGTTTACAACTTCCTCTACGTTGTCTGGAAGTCTGGTTGGATCAATACTAATAGGAAATTTATTTCCACCAAAAAGAACATCTGCAATTTGTCCATATGCAGCAAGAACTTTTGTCTTTGTAACTTTTACAAAAACTTGAGATTTTTCTGTAGAAGTAAATTGTACATCAGGCCCATAAATGCCTCGGTAGTTTCTATAAGCTTGTATCCAACGTTGTTCTTCTGTTTCTCTGGCTGTTTCAGCTTTTGAGTATTTTTCTTCTACAAAAGAAATAATTTGACCAGCTTTTGGATCAGAATATTCTTTTGGTTTTACATCATCAATAGAGGAACTTTCTACCCTATCCATGATCATTTCTTCAAAGTCTTCTTCCATGTTTTACCCTTAATAGCCAAATCTTGAGTCGGCAGCTTGAAACCCTGTCTTTAAATTAGAGACATCAAAGTCAAATAAATTACTTCTTGGTCTTGTCATTATACCGTATCTTAAAGCGTCATACAAGTGGTCTTCTGCATTTGTATCTACATCTTCTGGATTATTTTTATCCAAAGGTATGGCAGGTAGCTGAGAAATGGTATGCTTACAAGTGTTAAAAAATACGAGTCTTGGTTCTTCAGTAAACTCATCAACTTGGAGTCTTCTATGAATTTCATTTTTACCCGCAACACGAGATCCCCTTGATCTATCTGATGGTCTCCATCTGCACCCTTTTATAATCATTTGTTCGGCTAGACTAGGACCAGTATCACCACGATTATGCCATAATGAGGAGTCTAAAACTCCATATCGCATTTTTTCTCCATCTTCTATATCTAAAATCATATCTGCAAGGTTGTCTGCAGTAATTTTAGAAACATACAACTCTCTGTAAACTACGAGTTGCTCTGCTGGAGTTACGGTAAACCAAAGAACTCCTGTATGAGAACCATATCCATAGTCACAAGCTCTAAACTTTACCCAACTGTTTGGTATGTCATAAGGTTCTACAACGTGTATATTACGATTAAATTCAGGAAACGCTGCACCCTCATTTATATCCCAATCACCTTCTAGCAGTTGCCTTCTTTGATGCTCTGGCAACGACAAAAGGTTGGCTTCATACATACCATCTTCTGCCAGATAGGGATTATCAAAGAGGGTGGCTGGAATAAATTTACGTTTGAACAGAGGCTCACCCTCTCTACTATGACCTTTCGGCCAAGTAATAACATTACCACTTTCTATATCTGTAGCCCAAAAAGACTTATTGTGAACTCCAGGATCAATAAAGGTTTTCTTAACCCAACTATGACCTGGCCCTCCTGGGTTTGATGTAGCTCTCATGTACAAAGGTAAGCCACTAGCTTTTGTACTACGCAGACGTGACCTCATATAGTTCCAAGGATAAGGAGTAGGCCATTGAGTAAGTTCGTCAAATCCAATCCAGTTAAATGCCTGACCTTGGTAACGCATCACGTCATCATCACGGTCTAGGTATGACATCCAGAGAGTTGCTCCACTAGGTGCTACCCAAGTCTTGTCTCTCTCCATAAACTTAATTCCAGGAATTGCTTTGGGGTACAACTCTTTTGATACTGAAATAAGTTCTCTTAATTCTTCTGTGCTTCTACGTACAAGCAGCATACGTGCCTGAGGGTTATTTAAGTAACGTACTGGGTCAGCAACCATTGCGTAGGATTTACCACCACCAGCACTACCTCCGTACAACACTTCTTGTTCTGTGGCAGAAAGAAAATCTGTTTGAGGTCCAGCGTTAGGTTGAAAGATTATTTCTCGTACAGCTTTTTCTACATCAATTGATGGGGGCAATGGCTGCGCCGATACTACCTCTTCTGATTTTTTCTTCGAGCTTTTCCGCCTTCTCGAGAGCCTTTTTGTATCGCTCGGCAAGGTAGCGTTGGTTTGAAGCTTCTCTCTTGTACTTTTCTTCAAGTTTAACTCTCTTGTATAATCCTACATGTGACATATACCTACCTGATTCGTTACTTAACCAGTTTGCTACATCTCTGTAACTGTATTGTTTAAGAAACTTTTTAGCTTGTTCATAAAGTTCAAGCTCATCCTGTATAGGTAAAAGAATCTCAGGATCATTAGGATCTTCTTCGTATCCAAAAGGAATTGTTCTGCCCACTCTAACTAAAGGGTACCAGACTTTATTTCCATCTACTTTTTCTGGAGCAGGAAGTCTCCAAGTTTTATGTGTCTTCATTTTCTTTTGGGGGTAAAATAAACAAAGGACTGTCTGACTTTACCTCAACTTTTTCTGTCTTAGCAAATCCAGCTCTGTCCAAAAAGTCTTTAGCAGCAGCCATCTTTTCTTTATTTCCCAAGTCTGTAGGATTTTGAAGTATTTCCATCATAGACCAAGCTGCCTGTGGTCCACGAGTTGCAATAAACTTTTTAGTAAGTTCTGCAACCTCATCAATCAGACTGTTCATAACGGTTGTTGAAGATGTACCCTCAGCATATCCAGCAAGCTTAATAGCTTTAACTGGATTGCCTTGGGCTTCTTCAAACAAGACATCTAAAAACTTTTGCTGTTTTTCAGTAAGGTTTCTTGCCATTTACTTATTCTTTTTCTTTTCTGCAGCACGTATTTTAGCACGTTCTACTGCAGTTAAAGGTCCAAACTTTTCCAAAGCTTTTTTAGCTGCAGCATTTCCAGGGTTTTCAACAGCCTTTCTTACAGCCTCTTCTCTACGTGCACTAGCTGATGGTTTAGTAGCTTCCTTAGTATCTTTTACAAGCTGATCAACAGGGCTTCTAGAAGGAGCAAACATTTTTGGAGAGTCCAACATAGAAGTTTTTACTTTTGGTTGAGATGCAGTTTTACTTCCTGGTCGGGCCTTAGGGCGAAGAGAAGTCGACAAAGGTTTATTAAGGTCTGACGCATAAACAGCAGCCATAACCTTTCCGCTTTTGTCCGTATAGTACAAAGCTCCTGCTTTTTTAGCTGCAGCAATACTTTTGTATTTACTTGCTTTAGCTTTTTCTGCAGAAACAGAAGAACCCTTTGCTTTAATTTTAGCATTAAGATATTCACGTAAAGTAGCCATTATTTTTTTCCTCGTTTTTGTGTTCCTGGATTTGATGCACCACATTTAGCCATACCACCGTGTGCATATCCCATACGTTTTTTAGCCATTCCGCCACCATACATATATCCCATTTTATTACGGACATCTTGTGGCAATTTACCTAAACCTTTATTTCCTTCAGGTACAGATTGTAATCCACCTGCTGCATAACCTTTTTTCTTTTTCATGTGATAACCTTTTCCTCCGCAATGGCTACAACCTTTACCTTTACATTTTGGACATTGAACTTTATTCATTTTGTTAGACCCTTTATCTACGCCTTTAATTTTACCTTTATTTTTTGATGCATAAAATACTTCTTTTCCCTTTTCAGATCCATATTTGTCTTTCATGGACTTCATAATTTTTTGACCTTTTTCAGTAAGGGGCATTTTAAAATTCCTATGCTACAACAAAATCAACTATTTGTCCTTGCGGTACTTTATTTTGATTGTGTGGATGATAAGCATAAATACTTTCATTCTTAAATTGGTCTGCTTTTTTATCTATAGCCTTATAAGACTCTTCTATTACTCTTTGCTTTTCAGTAGGTACCTTATCAAAAGGCATTTGTGGTAATGGAAGATAATCTAATAAACCTAAACTTATATTCACTTTAAGTCTCTCTTCTTCTTTTAAAGGCTTTTAACTTTTTTCTTAGTTCAGGGGGTAGAGGCTTGCCAATAGTTGTTGGTCCTTCCACAGTACCTAGCTTTTTAGGAATAGCTAAAGGATCTGTAGATAAACTTCTTTTTTTCTTACCCAGATCTTTTTTCTTTGGACTACTATTAGGAACAACAAAGTTAAAGTTACTGTTTTCTAAATGCGTTGGTTTTTTAAATGAGGTCATATTATTTTTTACCTTTCTTTACAACCCCGCCTTTAGCGGCTCTAAAGGGTTTCGTCTTCTTTGCAATGCCTTTAGGTTGAGCCACAAACTGCTTACCTGCCTTCGTGCCTTGTCGTTTAGCTCTGGTTGTAGCGGCATACTCACTGCTGCTAAGAGACTTAATAGCTGAAGAAGGAAGGTAACGTTCACCAGTCGCT
>Ga0196899_1001032_pt1 | contig 13927 bp, 26 predicted proteins | sample VirMetDEL_Sep_01_FD_169095 | JGI IMG/M metagenome (GOLD analysis project Ga0196899, IMG submission 169095) | Aqueous microbial communities from the Delaware River and Bay under freshwater to marine salinity gradient to study organic matter... | ecosystem: Environmental > Aquatic > Marine >... | reverse complement strand
GTCAATGCACGGGTCACCCATGCCAAGCTCTGTCCAGCTACTGTGGAGCATAGCACGGCGCAGTGTCTTACTTGCGGTTTGTGCAATGGTTCTCGGGCTGACATTTATGTTCATGCTCATGGTCCTAGTCGGAAGGCAGTAACCTATGCTTGACGCAATGACAGACAGGGAGTTTGTTAACTTCCTTTTCAATCAGCTAGTCAGTCACACTGACACTGATATGCTTGATTTGCAGGATGATGATTCCTGCTGCGATCACATTCACTTCAAACAATTGGAGCTGATCAATGACTGATCTAGAACGGCTACGTGCTGACCTGATCTATTGTGAAGAGCAGCTAAGCATAGCTGACACCTTTCCAGCTAAGATGCAATGGGGTAACCGTTGCGATGCCCTAGAGTCTGCTATTCTGGACATTCTCGATGGAGATGATCGATGATTGAACTCTGGATCGACAGCGAGTATGCTGAGGATGTTACGAATTCCAACATTCCAGCATGTGACATTCACCACGAACCCGAGCATTCGTGCTATCGTGTCATCATCAGGCACATCAATGAGATGTACTGGCTGACGCAATCGTGGGATGCAATCGCTGAACACTTTGGTTTCCAACCTGAATCCGTTGTCTACTGCGGCTAATCATGAACACTTTCACCCGCATCAAGTACCGCACCCTGATCGGCCTGGCACAGCTGCTAGAGTCTCGTGGCTACCATGCCTACAACACAGCGCCAGAGCAATCCTACAGCGACCTCAGGGTGTCAATCATGTGCATTCTTGAGAACAATCCAGGGATGCGCTGCTACGAGATCGAGAACGCGCTAGGCTTGAACACAGCCAAGCAGCGAGTCACGAACTCCATTCTTCGAGACCTTGAGGAAGACGGGCTGGTGATGGCAGTTGACAGGCGATGGGATCCCGTGACAGGATCGATCAAGCCAAAGCCACGCGAATACTACCTTGACATGTGACTACCCTGGGCAGCCGAAAGGCGTAAGTCCCAGGCTTTTCTGTCACCATCACAATTCACAATCACGACGGATGTCAAAAAAGTATTTTCCAAACAACTGGCAAGAATACGCGGAAGCCCCCGATGATTGTTTTCATCGGCACACTTTCGAGGAGATCATGACATGGAAGGTTGCAGGATGGGAGCTACCGTCTTCTGTATACTGCATCATTCGTGAAATGAATCTTAAGACTGGCAAGGTTAAAGAGCATACCTACCAACGAAAGCACGCAGCTTATGCTAAGGTTGAGCAGCTACTCAGTACTCCTGATACGGAGTTTGTAGTAGCAGACAACGATTCCATTCACCACCTGTTTCCTGGCGATGCACTACTTGACGATTCCGATGACGATGATGAGTGATTATGACATCGATGATCCATTCTTCGATGTTAATGATTACGAGTACATGCAAGACCTTGTTCAACCGATTGATTTGAATGGCGACCCCGAGTGAAATTGACCGTCAGGTTAAGTTTGAAAGGGAAGCGATTCGTCTTGGTGTAGAGAAACTACACAAGAACGTCAAGGACCTTGAAAAGAAGGACTACGCCAGTGCTTCGATTTATGGTTGTGCAAGCATCGACATGTTGCTTCCCAGCCTTATCAAACGCATTGACGACACAAAGGATCGTATTCATCGAGGCACCAACGGTGTAATGTTCAAGGAGATCAAGGAGTATCTTGATCCGATTGACACTGCAGCTGCTGCTGCCATTGCATTGAAGCTTACCTTTGACAAGGTGTTTGGTCAGACAGATGATTCAAACCTTCTTGTCAATGTAGCTGACAGCATTGGCACATCAATCGAGCAAGAAGCTCAGATGCAGTACTACGAGCGTGAGTACCCTGGTCTCTTGAATACAATCAAGAAGAACTATTGGCACAACACGACGGGTACGCAGCAGAAGTTTGTCATTGTTCGCACGATGATGAACCGCTACGACGATGTGTTTCAGTGGATTACATGGCCCCGAACCATGCGTGTCAAACTTGGCTGCTGGTTACTTGACTGCATTTGTGAGACAAGTGGTTGGTTCATGCCGCACTGGTCTTACATAAGCGGTAAGAAACGGCAGGTCATCATACCGACCCCTGAGTTTGCTGCTGTCAAAGATGACATCATCAGTAAGGCTGAACTGTTCAGTCCAATAGCATACCCAATGCTTATTGAGCCAAACGATTGGACCAATGAGCGTCAAGGTGGCTACCTTCTGAATGAGGTCAGACGTGGTAACGACATGGTGCGACGAGGTGTCCCATGTATACAGGGGGAAACTCCCATTGAATTCCTGAACAAGATTCAGAAGGTGGCACTCAAGCTAAATCCATTCATTGTGGAGGTAGCAGACCATTTCCTTGAGAAAGGAATTCAAGTTGGTAAGTTCGTACCTGTAATAGAAATCCCTCTTCCTCCTAAGCCAGCTGATATAGCTGACAATAAGGAGAGTCGTAAAGACTATCGAAGAAGGGCAGCAGAAGTCATGAATCAGAATGCAGCTTCATTCAAGAGGTCATGCAGAACGAGGATGACAATGCAAGCAGTGGACTTGTTTAGAAAGGAAAAGGCGTTCTATCTTCCTTGGTCATTCGATTATCGAGGAAGGGCATACGCAATTCCTGCATTTCTAACTCCACAAGACACTGACTTTGGTAAGAGTCTATTGAGATTTGCTGATGAGTCTTTTATGACTCCTGAAGCAGAAGAGTGGTTAGCTTTCCAAGTAGCTACAACTTACGGTCTCGATAAATCTCCTATTCAAGAAAGGTTAGAATGGGCTAATCACCATCACGACTTAATCAGTCACATAGTTACAGACCCAATTGGTTGTCTTTCTGAATGGGAAGCAGCTGATGAACCTTGGCAATTCCTTGCAGCATGTGAGGAGTACTACCATTGTGTCATTGAATGCGATCGTCAATTCACTGGATTGATGGTTGCTACAGATGCTACATGTAGTGGTCTTCAAATTCTTGCTGGTCTAGCTAAAGACAAATCAACTGCGTCTCTTGTCAATGTCACTCCTTCTGACCAACCCCAGGATGCATACAAAGTCATAGCTGAGGTAGCTAAACCTCACGTTCCTGAGTCAATCCGTCCTTATATGGATAGGAAGGTGACCAAAAGAACCGTCATGACCATCCCTTACAATGCTAAACCATTTTCTAATCGAGGCTACATTCGTGAAGCTTTGAAAGAGAAAGGTGTCGAGGTCTCTAAAGAAGATCTAACAGCGACTGTCAAAGCTGTAAGAGATGCTATGCATGAAATTGTTCCTGGTCCCATGGCTGTCATGGGTTGGATTGAGTTAGAGGTAGCTAAAGCTATTAGACGTGGAGTAAAAGAGATTCAATGGGTCACCCCTTCTGGATTTGTTGTCACTCAACGTCTGATGAAAAAGCTGACTGAAGAAGTCAAGCTTCAATTGATGGGTCGTGTCAAAATAGTTGTTGCAACTGAAGACAGCGACAAGGTAGACATCTTGCATCACAAGAATGCAACAGCTCCGAATCTAATACATTCTTTAGATTCAAGTCTCCTCCATCTTGCTACAGTTAGGTTTGATGCACCTATTGCATTGATCCATGACTCAGTGTTGTGTCGTGCTACTGACATGACTTCTTTGTCTACCATTGTCAGGGAAACCTACATGCATCTCTTTGCAGAGCATGATTTCCTGGTAGACTTTGCCCGTCAGATCGGGGCAGAGACGGAGCCACCTATCATTGGTGATCTTCGTCCCGAAAACGTTCTGGCCTCCACCTATTTCTTTTGTTGATGTCTAAAACCATCGTCACCCAAACACCTGTTCGTCTTGAAGGCTATCAAGCTGTCTTCCAGCCGAGCAAGTTTGGCAACCTCAACCTTTCCTGCATTGTGGATGAGAGTGTTGTCGAACAACTCGAAGCTACGCGCACTGAACTCCTTGAGTGGTGCAAGAGCAAGGTAAAGAACCCTCGTCGTTCTGTCTGTAAGCCTGAGCCCTGGGAGGAAGTCTCTCAAGGTATGTACCAAGTGAAGTTCAAGTGGTCTCCTGACTCTCCTGTTCCCATTGTGGACAGCGAAGGGACACCGATCACTGAGGAGATCCCTTTGTACTCCGGCAGCCTTGTCAAAGTAGCTTTCCGCCAGAAGCCTTACACTCTTCCTGACGACAGCTATGGCACGTCTCTTAAATTGCAAGCGATCCAAGTCATCCAAGCTAGCGGTTCTGCTGGTGTGGATGGTGGAGATCTTGACGCGACAGAAGCCGCTGCCCTTTTCGGTCAGACTAAAGGCTTCAAGGCAAACGAACCGAACGTAACCCCCAACACCACCGACGACTCCGATGACTTCTGATTACAACGTCTCCAAGAATGCTGAGCTTGGTCTTTACGAAGCCACCTTCACCATTCAGCTGCCGCCCATCAGCGTTACTCGATACAAGGCTGACCGATCTGATTTCAAATATGAGATCCGTCGGGCTGTGTCTGAGATCGTTGAAGAGATTGTAGAGAAGGCAATCGACGAATGAAGTATCGCTCAGGTCTAGAAAAGAAAGTCGCTGACCTTCTACAAGAACTGAGCGTTCCATTTGAATACGAGAGCACCAAGGTTCCCTACGTGTTGCAATGCAACTACACACCGGACTTTCTCCTCCCCAATGGTGTCTATCTTGAAACCAAGGGGCAGTTCACACCTGAAGATCGTCGCAAGATGCTGGCTGTCAAAGCTATGCATCCTGACCTTGATATTCGGATGGTGTTTCAAGCCCCTTACAACAAGATTGACAAACGCTCTAAAACCACGTATGCTGCTTGGTGTGAAAAGAATGACATCAAGTGGTGTGCTTTTCATTCCATCCCCGTTGATTGGCTTAAATGAAACACGCTTACGGAACTGTTGAGTTTTACGCTGAACAGTTTGGAGACATTCTTGCTGATGTCGATGCTGTAGAACCCGCTTACTGTGCAAACATTGTTAAGGGATTCTATCAAGCTGTTGACGATTGGCTGGATTACCACAAGAATCAAACAGAAGCTTACGCAGAGCTTCGCCGTTACATTCAAGAGGCTGCCCTCAATGGCTGATCTACGAACCATCAAAGACTGTGCCTACTATCTGATCATGGCACTTGACAAAACCTCTTCCGCACAAGACGTACTCGAAGGCTTTGAACAAGCCCTGGATGACTATGAATGTTTCATCGTTCAACCACGAGGAATCAACGAGCGAGAGCGAATTTTTACGTCATGAACCCTGTCCGTCTTGCGGAAGTTCAGACGCTAATAGTCTGTATTCTGATGGGCACAGCTATTGCTTTGCTTGTCAAACCTGGACACCAGGAGACGGACAAACCTATTCACCATCACGCTCGACCTCAAGGGCAATGCTAAAAGGTTCCGCTTCAAGGCTTACCAAACGAGGCATCAGCGAAAAGGTCTGTCAACAGTACAAGATCTACAAAGACGGAGACGTTCTACGTTTCCATTACTTTGATGAAGCTGGTGTCTTGCTTGGTGCCAAGATCAAAACCAAGAACAAGATCTTCACTTATGAAGGAACAGCACCCACCTGCCTCTTTGGACAACACTTGTTTCCCGCCACTGGAAAACGAGTCGTCATTACAGAAGGCGAACTCGATGCAGCTTCATGTCAAGAAGCTATGTCGGGGTGGCCGATGGTTTCTCTACCTAGCGGTGCCGCTTCGGCAAGGAAGTCGATTCAAAGGGCTATCCCCTGGCTCCAGGGTTATGAGGAGATTGTCCTGTTCTTCGACAATGACGAGGCTGGCCGTAAGGCGGCGGAGGATGCAGCAAGCGTCCTGCCACCTGGGAAGACGAAGATTGCACGACTGGAGACACATAAGGATGCTTCAGACGCGCTACAGGCAAACGATTCGCAACTTATAAGAGAAGCGATCTGGAACGCCATTCCTTACCGTCCTGACGGCATTGTAGACTGCAAAACTCTGCATGATCTAGTAACTACTCCCTCACCTCCGTCTGATCATGAATACCCCTTTCAAGGACTCCAAAGCAAATTGCACGGGATCAGGTACGGAGAACTTGTTACGATTACTGCAGGTTCTGGTATCGGAAAGTCCTCCTTCTGTCGTGAGCTTGCAACTCACCTACTTAAAAAAGGAGAACGGGTCGGTTATGTGGCTCTTGAAGAATCAAACAGACGTACTGCTCTCGGACTGATGTCCGCAGCTGTAGGCAAATCACTCCACCTTGGTGAACATGAACGATCTACTCTCGACGAAGCGTATCAAGCTACTCTTGCTAATTGGAATCTCTTTCTTTTTGATGGCTTCGGTAGTTTCGATCCCGATGTACTCTACAACCGAATTGAATACCTTGCTTGCGGGTTAGATACCAAGGTTATTTTCCTCGATCACTTGTCTATTCTTCTCTCCGGTCTGGAGGGCGAGGAGCGACGGATGATTGACCAGACCATGACCCGCCTGCGTTCCCTTGTGGAGCGTACTGGTATCGCACTGTTCCTTGTATCCCACCTACGCCGCCCAAGCGGAGACACCAACCATGAAGAAGGCGCAAGAGTTACCCTCGGACAACTTCGAGGTTCGGCAGCTATTGCTCAACTGTCAGATGGAGTTATTGCGCTTGAACGGGACCAGCAAGCGGATCGAGGAGCGTCTGGAACGACTGTGCGAGTCCTTAAGAACAGATACTCTGGAGAAGTAGGCGTTGCCTGCCATCTAGACTATGATCTTGAAACCTGTAAATTCAATGAAACTGAACCCGAAGCAGAGTTTGACCCATCCACTGATTTCTGAATACCTTCAGGATCAATACAACGCAGCTCTGAATCGTCCCACCTCTCCAACCCCTGAAGCAGTTGCAAAGGCACAGTTCGTCGATAAGACTTACCAATGGAAGGGATCTGCGGCGAATAAAGCTGCTAACGTACAACCTAATATTTAACGGACTAATCTTTGTTACCAACCTGTTCATCGTGGCAGGTGTTATCCGTCATTGGAACGACCAATGAGTGCTTACTTATTTGACCTCGAAACAGACGGACTTTACAATGATTGCACCCAGATTCACTGTGTTGGCGTTTATGATCTCGATGCCCGCAAAGCTTTGGTCTACAACGACCAAGGTGATCAAGCTCCGATATCTCAAGCTATTACCATGCTTGAAGGTGCGGACTACATCATCGGGCACAATGTCATAAACTACGACATCCCAGTGATCAAGAAACTTTACCCTTGGTTCAAACCTGAGGGTCAGGTTGTTGACACATTGTTACTGTCTCGTCTCTACCATGCAGACATCCTTGACATCGATCAACGCCGTAAGTGGAACATGATGCCACTCAAACTCTACGGGCGTCACAGCCTTGAGAGTTACGGTTATCGACTTGGCTGCTTCAAACAGGACTTCGGTAAAACGACGGACTGGAAGGAATGGAGCCAGGAGATGCAAGACTACTGCGAACAAGACGTACAAGTCACCCTCCACCTATGGAATCATTTCCACAAATACCTGAATGGGTAACTCTTGAACATGACATCGCAACCATCCTCACCCGACAAGAACTACATGGATGGCGCTTTGATGAGAGCGCTGCATGGCAACTTGAATGTACTCTCCGAGGAGAGCTGGAAAGCCTTACTCAAGTACTTCGGGACCGGCACCCTCTCGTCGCAGGAAGCGAGTTTACTCCGAAGCGACCTAATCGAACACAAGGATATGTGCAGGGTGCCACATTCACTCGCTTAAAAGAATTCAATCCAACTTCACGAGACCACATCGCATGGGTTCTACAAACGCACTACGGATGGTCACCTTCTATCATGACCCAAACAGGGAAACCAATGGTGGACGAAGTAATCCTGAAGGATATTCAGAACGATTTCGCCCAGATGTGTTCCCGCTGCTTGGATTTGACGAAGAAGCTCGGCTTGCTGAGCGAGGGAGTGAACGCTTGGTTGAAATTGTCTCGGAGTTCGAGGATTCACCATCACTGTTCTGTAGCAACGGTGACGCATCGTGCAGCCCACCGAAAACCAAATTTAGCCCAAGTACCTAGTGATCATGAATTCAGACAACTCTTCACGGCGTCCCCAGGTCTTGTCATGGTCGGCGCTGACCTTAGCGGTATTGAGCTTAGGATGCTCGCTCACTACCTTGCTCGTTACGATGAAGGTCGTTACGCGGATATCCTCCTTAACGGAGACATTCACCAAGTCAATGCCGACAAAATTGGCATCTCCAGGCGGGCTGTCAAAACAGTTACCTATGCCTTCCTCTATGGTGCAGGTGATAACAAAATAGGACTAAGCTATGACCCTCAACTTTCCTCAAAGCAGGCGACTGCTAAGGGCAAAGAGATACGCGCTGCATACATGGAAGCAGTACCAGGACTTGAGAAGCTGGTTACTGCGGTTAAACAGAAGGCGCAATCCTCTGGTAAAATCCGTGGTATTGACGGTCGCAGCATTAGCTGTTCTAGCCCTCACAAAGCTTTAAATATGCTTTTGCAGTCATCAGCTGGCGTTATTGCAAAGCGATGGATGAACATTGTTAATCAAGAGCTACCACCCCACACCCACCAACTAGCTTTTATTCATGACGAACTCCAGTTTGAAACAAGACCCGAATCAGCTGACGCTCTATGTACATCCTTGGTACGAGGCGCTCAACGCTCAGGAGAATACTACTCCATGCGAATTCGGATTGACGCTGAAGCCAAGCGAGGAAACAATTGGGCTGAAGTCCATTGAATGGGCTGCTGGATTGTACGAAGGCGAAGGTTATTGTAGCCTTCTAAAAACTAAATACTGGAAACTAGCGCTTAAAATGACAGACGAAGATGTTGTTAGAGCTATACATAAGGTGACTGGTGTAGGTAATGTGTCTGGACCTCATCATGGTCCAAGCACCCCAAGCCATTACAAACCTATCTATGAATGGGCTGTCCACAAAAAGGACGACATTTTCAAAGTAATCTGCGACTTTTATCCATACATGGGTGAGCGTCGCCGTGCTAAATTCGATGAGTTCCTAACCACCTATGGCAACTAAATCCAAAACCGCCCTTGGCCGCACTGAATTCCAGAGTCGTGCCAAATACAAACACACTCACCAAGGCAACGGTACTCGTTCTCTTCCTAAAAAAGGTAAGAAAAAGTATCGGGGTCAAGGACGATGAGCGCTTTAATTGACTGCGACTTTATTGTCTACAAAGACTGTGCAGCTGCAGAAACAGAGATTGACTTCGGGGATGACATCATTCTTGTAGCATCTAAATTCTCAGAAGCGTTGCGTCTTGTTGAGGAAGACCTTTACAAGATTGCTCAAGACCTTGGCTGCTTTGATGACTCTATTCTTTTCTTTAGCGATTCCGTTAACTTTCGCAAGACTATTGATCCTGACTACAAGGGACACAGAAATAGAAAAAAGCCTTGCGGTTATAAGAGGGTTATCAACGCGCTCAAGGAGACGTTCCCGGTTGTCGTCTTACCGCAACTTGAGGCGGACGACGCAATGGGAATCTATGCCACCAGAGAACCTGGACAACATGTAATTGTCTCTCCTGACAAAGACATGCGACAGATTCCTGGAGACTTGTACAACTTAAAGGATCCAGTTGAAACAATTGATGAAGAGGAGGCACGACGTTGGCACCTAATCCAAACACTTGCAGGCGACCAGACGGACGGCTATGCAGGGGTTCCAGGCATTGGTATCAAACGTGCAGTCGCTCTCTTCGAGAAAGAAGGATACACTTGGGAGACTGTAGTCAATGCATTCGCTGCTAAGGACCTGGACGAGGACGTGGCACTACGAAATGCTAGGCTTGCTAAAATTCTACATTTCGAGAACTATGACTTCGACACCAAGACCGTCAAACCATGGCTTCCCCCCGCCGCCAGTGGTTGACCTGACGATGGAGCAGGAATTCAAAATGAAACAGATTGAGCTTGCTCTCAAGGACGCACACAAGGATGATATCATTACTGTGTTCCTTGCCCTTCAACGCCAGTGCTTCGTGCTTGGCAACAACGTTTCACAACTTGTCAAACTATGGCCCGCACCAACGACTACGGACCCGACTATTATCAACGAGGTTCTATCCCAGTTTGGGAATTTATCCGAGACCAAGGATTGAACTTCCATCTCGGCAATGCTATTAAGTACATTTGTCGAGCAGGTTACAAAGGTATCGACGGGCGTAGCCTGCAAGATGCTTACATCAAAGACCTTACCAAAGCCATCCATTACCTTCAGAATGAACTCGAAAACCAAATCATTGATGAGCCAAGCAAAGGAGTTTCGCCTTGGCTATCAAGTGACGAACGATACTGGGCCAGCTTCACGGGCGATGCAGAAGCGTTTGATCGTTGAGGAGTTCAAAGAGTTCCTAGAGGCTGAACAACAGCTGTTGTACGGCTATACACGCAACGCTGAAGACTGTTTGAAAGAGCTGGCAGACCTCGTTTACGTCTGCTATCAATACGCTGCTAATCTGGACTGGGACCTGGATGAAGCAATGGATCGTGTACACCAGAGCAACATGAGTAAGCTTGGTGAAGATGGTAAGCCAATCCGTCGTGAAGATGGTAAAGTACTTAAAGGTCCGAACTACCAACCCCCTACCCTCACTGATCTCGTTTAAAAATGACACTGACTCAGTTAACAAAATGTTTAAACGATATTAAAAAAACTGAAGATAAACTGACCAACCTTTTTGCTAAACGTGACAAGCTGGCTGATAACCTGAACATTACACGAGCTTTAGTTGGTCAACCCCCTGCTGAAACGTTAGTAATATTGAATGGAGAGCCTACTCGTATTTGGCGTCGTTGGAACGGCTGTATTACTGTAGAAACCCTTAACTTTAACTAATTAAAATTACAAAAATGTCCGCCACTACCAAAGAACTCATTGCCCGCACTGGTCGTGTCCAATCTTGGATTGACGATCCCACCTCCCGTCTGCCCGTCTCTTGTACTGTATTTGTCGTCGAAGACTCGATGACTGGAGCAAATGGAATCGAAGCATCATGGAAATTTGCATCTAACGCTCTTAGATTTGGAGCGGGCTGTGCTATCCATCTATCAAAACTGCGGCCCCGAGGAGCGGAGAATGGTAAGGGCTTGGTCAGCTCAGGTCCCGTATCTTTTGGGAAGATCTACTCGACCCTGAATGAGATCCTTCGTCGCGGTGGTGTCTACAAAAACGGAGCAATTGTTCTTCATATTGACGCGACGCACCCTGATCTGGTAGAGTTTATTCAAACTCCCCGTTCTGAACTGCCTTGGGTCAAGCGTTGTGTCAACATCAACGATGACTGGTGGGCAGAGATGCCTGACGAAAAGCGTCGCATTCTGCTGCAAGGTATCCGTAACGGTGACATCTGGTTGGTCAAAACTAAGGTAGACCGTGATGGTGAACGTATTTACGGTAATGTGTGCCTTGAGGTGTTTCTCAAGAGCCGTGGCACTTGTCTGCTACAGCATATTAATTTGGCAGCATGTAAAATTGAAGACATTGAAGGTGCTTTCATTGAAGGCATGACGCAGCTGTGTGAGCTGCATAGTAAAACTGGTGTGGATGAATCCGGTGAGTACCTCCCCTCGCAAACAGATCGCCAAGTGGGGCTTGGAATGCTTGGCTTGGCTAACCTTCTGCGCCGCTATGACGTATCTTATCAAGATTTCGGCGAAGCTCTAGCTTTGGTTAGCGGTGGTGTTATTTGTGATGACACCGATGCAGTACGCCTTGCCCGTGCCCTTTACTTTGGTATTGAAAATGCAGCTACCGTTGCTCGTAACTACCGTATGGATCGGGCTTTTGCTATTGCTCCCACTGCTTCTTGTAGTTACCGCCACAATGATCTGGACGGCTTCACTGCTACTCCAGAAATAGCCCCTCCCATCGCCCGTCAAGTGGACCGTGACAGCGGTACCTTTGGCGTCCAGAGCTACGACTACGGTCCTGTTGAGATCGCATCGGAAGTTGGCTGGGATGCTTACAAATCAGTTGCGGATGGTATCATGAAGATGCTGGACCGCACGGGACTTCTTCATGGCTACAGTTTCAACTCGTGGAGTGACGTTATCACTTACGACGAAGCCTTTATTGAAGAGTGGTTGGCTTCACCTCAAACCTCCCTTTATTACTCGCTTCAGGTTATGGGTGACACTCAAGACAAGACAGATGCATATGCTGCTCTAAAAGAAGATGATGTTACCGCATACTTGGACTCTATTATCAACGATTTAGAACCAACTTGCGATTGCGCTGAATGACACCTTACGATAAACTACTTGCCAGGAAACGAACCTGGACCCCCGTACAAACCACTGCAGGTAAACTTGTGGAGGGCGCTGAAGAAACTATTTATCGCGCCCTTGCACTCCGCCATATGGAACTGCCTGTAGGAGATTTTATTAATGACGCCCTCAAAAATGAAGTTCCGAAAGCAAGTGTGGACCTCCTTCGATCCAATATCAAAGACGAGGAGAATCACGACCTCGCGTTGGGTTATATCGCCAACGCTATCGGCACTGATCCGAAAGCTGAGGCGGAAGCCCAAAGGTTACGAGAAGCTTGGGTTGCGCATCCAGATCACACGCTCCTCAAAGCGTTGGTTGCCGAACGTGCGATTTTCTTTGTGCTCCTCCCCTTTTTCCGTTTCAACGGTGACGCTGGACTCCGCACAGTAAGTGCTGACATCTCTCGTGATGAACAGGTCCATGTTTCTACTAACACTCTTGTCTGCACTGAGATGGGTCTGAATTACAGCCCTTCTCTTGACAAACTACGTAAGGCTACCATCAACTGGGTTATGGAGCCACTAGGTAGAAATACCTCCAATAAATATTTGGACAAAAAATTTTGGCTGGATTCCAGCGATAACTTGATGTATCAAGGTAAAGCCCCAGAGCTTTCTGACACCAAGCGAGCTAGGATGCCAGCGTTCTTTGAACATGCAAACCCCAACCTCCCTCAGTATGCTTGAAGTAAAGGGGATGACAACCTCGTCCCTACTTCAAGAACTGTTTGAAACTTTTCCACCTATCAACCCAACCCCCACTATGACTATGGAGCAGATCATGTATCAAGCAGGTCAACGCTCCATTGTCGAGTGGATTCAAACCAAAATGGATGAAAGCTAATGTGTTTCGGTGGCGGAGGCGGCGGTGGTTCACCTGCCCCTCAAATTTTTAATGCTCAACCTGTATCTAAACAGTTTGAAATTCCCAAACCTCCACAACTTGATCGTCAGTATCGACCTTTGACTTCTGAGGCTACTACTCCTTCGATCCGTACTGCTGGTGGTAAGCAGAGACAAAAAGCTGGTCTTACTCCGCTTCGTCGAAAGCTTGCTACTGGTATGACTACTGGTGTAACTGTTGGTGCTGAAGGTGTAGCTACTCCTCCTGGAGGAATAAACCTGTGAAGAATGCTCGCGCTCGGTATGAGAAACTTACTTCGGTAAGAAACAATTTTCTCGATGTAGCTTACGAGTGTTCTCGCCTTACTCTTCCTTACCTGATTCGTCGTGATGAAGGTTACAAAGAGAACCATAAAACTCTTGTAACTCCATGGCAATCGGTTGGAGCCAAGTCGGTTGTAACGTTGGCAAGTAAACTGATGCTTGCTCTTTTACCTCCGATGACCCCGTTCTTTAAACTACAAGTTCGGGATGAGAAACTTGGCGAGGAGCTTCCTCGTGAGATTAAATCTGAACTCGAAGAGAGCTTCGGTAAAATTGAACGCATGATCATGGATGTTATTAATGCATCTAACGATCGTGTTACTATCCACGAAGCAATCAAGCATTTGATTGTTGGTGGTAACGCCCTTTTGTTTATGGGCAAAAATGGAATCAAGATGTACCCGCTAAACCGGTTTGTTGTAAACCGTGATGGTGACGGTAACGTTCTTGAG
>Ga0196899_1001028_pt1 | contig 13950 bp, 19 predicted proteins | sample VirMetDEL_Sep_01_FD_169095 | JGI IMG/M metagenome (GOLD analysis project Ga0196899, IMG submission 169095) | Aqueous microbial communities from the Delaware River and Bay under freshwater to marine salinity gradient to study organic matter... | ecosystem: Environmental > Aquatic > Marine >... | reverse complement strand
TTACCGTAATATGAGTGAAGTTAAGAAATATGGTCGACTCAGCGTAATGGTTGGATCGATCACTGAGGAGAAAGACTTTAAAAAGCAAGTTCGAGAGGCTGGTTTTAAAGGCGATGTGAATGCAGCGTGGGTCGATTACAAGAAAAGCCTTGCTAAGATCGAAAAGCCAAAGCCAAAAGCTGAGGCGAAGCCGAAGACCGCTAAAAAGACTAACCTCAAAGAAAAAGAAGTTTAGAGAGCAATTACCTTCCATCTTTGTTCATTTGTTTTGAGTCGCCTCGATTTGTTTCGGGGCGATTTTTTTGTGTATTAAAAAGTTTTATATATTTGACATACCAAAACGAAAAAACAAAAACAGATGAAAGACTTTAACTGGAAAAAAATCGCTGACACAGAAATGGAGCTAGGAGCAATCTGGATTCCTCGTGGAGCGTTTATAGAGCGTGACGGGTTAGTTCGCAGAGAGGTTCGTATAGTTCCTGGAGATAAGATTGCAGTCATCGACGGTGAGCTAGTCTCATGCGCTACAATGCAACCAACGCATAAGATTATATCCTGCGTTGGTACTTTGTACTCAAAGAATCTTAAATTTATCACAGTAGGCTTGAAAGACAACCAGCCTTTAATTGTTAGGGTATGAAAAGACTTTTCGATCTAACTAGGAACGCAAAGAGATTAACCGTAGGCCGTTTATTTGTGCTTACATTCTCTGATCAGATTAACAAAGACATTATTATACAATTGAACCAGGAGTTTCAGTTAGAACTCGGGATTTTAGCTGATGATCGTCAGCTACCATTTTATTCAGAAGTCAGTCAGTCAGTTTACGGGAAGCCTAACTCACGATGGACGTTAAAAGATACTGGAGAATTCTACGAGAGCTTTCGAGTGATTAATGTGAGTCAATCAGGATTAATAATTGATGCTGATGACGAGAAAGAAGATAAAAGGTTGAGCGAGTATGGTGCGATCTTAGGCCTGAACGACGAGAATATGGCTAGGCTTCGTGATATTATTATTCCTACGATTAGAAAGTACTTGAAAGAGCTAATTTTAAAGTAAAAACCAAGAGGGATGAAATACTACGACTCTGCTGATTCGCTCCCGATATGGAACTATTGGAACATCACAACGAAAAGCGATCTAAGTTACTTACTTAAAGAAGGTGAGCTTAGTGGATTTATGCCTCAAAGAGAAAAGCAGCTTATTGAACTTTCTAAAGCGTGGGAGAAGATCACGGACGAGATGAATGACGTTTTCATAAAGGACCCAGACTTTGTTTCTGCTCTTATTGAAGAAAAGGACTACATCTATAAGATTATTGATGCTGTGATTGATCCAAACCCTCTCAATAAGTTTAAAGCTAAAGTAGCAAAGGAGTCATTTACCAAGTCACCTACATTTGACTATGAAACTAGCATTGCCATCCTTGAGAAGTATCTAGGCTACGGAATAGACGATAGAAAAATGAGCGTGAAACGGTACTACACGCACCTAAGACTAATGAAGTCACACAATAAGCCTAGTGTGAAGTAGTTTCTTTTTCGTATTTTTGCAATATGGCGCAAAAGAGAATAGAGGCGCAGGATTTGATCAATCCGAAAGCACTCGAATCAATCATTTCAGATGCTAAGCAACTTGAGTCGGAATTAACCAAAATTCTCGAAACCAATAAGCAATTGCTCAAGAACAATCCTTTTAAGACTGGCAAGGATGTGTCAGAATTTAAAAACACAGTAAATGCAGCAAATGAAGCTCAAAAGGCTTACTCAGCAACTCAAAGGAAGCGAATTAAACTTCAAAATGAACTAGAAAGGCTAAGAAAAGGAGAGTTAGACGATGTAACGGCACTAAATGAAACAGTAAAGCAAGCTCGGAAAGACACTAGGGAGAGAATAAAGGAAGAAAGGGGTTTACTTAGTGAATATCAGAAAAAGACAAAGAGGCTTCGAGAAATAAAGCAAGAGTTAAAGGAGTCAATCATTGTAAATGGTAAAAGCGCAAAATCTACTAGAAAACTTGCTAGGGAATTTAGGTCTTTAGATCGAGAAGTAAGAGATGCTGAGGAAGCAGTAGGTGAGTTTCAAAGGAATGTAGGTAATTATCCCAGATTAATGGGTAAGGCTGCAAGCGCAATTTTAGGCGTCGCAGGAGCTATAACCGCTGCGACTACTGCCGCTGCTGGTTTTAAGGGGTCACTCGATGCAAATGAAGAAGGCAGCGAAAAATTGACAGGTGTATTAGGTTTTTTAGATGGCGCACTTGATGAGGTTAAGAATATAGCTGGAGGTGCAGCTAGTTCACTAATAGATTTAGGCGAGGCTTTGTTTTTTAATGACAGGGGTAAATTTAGCAAATCTTTTGATCAATTAACTAAAAGTTTCGATGACGCTGGCAAAAAAATCTTTGAAGCTGGTAAGGTAGGTAAGGATGCAGCAGAAGAACTTAGACAATTAACTAAAGATAATAGAGATTTAGAGCGAGCATTAGACCAGGTGAATGGCCAGCTTGCTAAACAGCAAGCAATAGCAGGGGATCAAACTAAGTCTTTTAATGAAATAGAGGCAGCAACCGAAAGAGCAGCTAATTTAGAAGTAAGAAGGGCGGAAATACAAGAGCAAATAAACCAAAAAGAACTTGATCGGATTAACAAATTAATAGAGGAAAAGCAGAAACTAGGGCAAAATGTAGAATCCTTGCTAGACGATCAACTTGCCGCTGAACTTGCATACAGTCAAGCAAAGACTGAAATCGATTTAAGTCTAATTGAGTTGGATAAAATCAGACGTGAAAACGCTAGAGATCGTTTTGAGCGTGAGTTAGACTTTGCTATTGATGCTTTCGACTCCCAAAAAAGCGTAAACGAAAGACTTGTAGCTGACGAAACAAAGACATTCAAAGAAAGGGTGGATATCTTTCAGAGAACAGCTGAGTTAAGCGAAAAAGCATTTAATGAGCAACAAAAATTAGTTGAAGATTTTACTGGAGAGCGTTTAAGGTTAAATGAACTTGTGAATATTGATGATGAGGCGTTAATTCGTGAAAGATTAAGGAGGTTTGAGATTGATGATGTTACGCTAGGCAGGGTTTTAGAGATAATTCGAGAGCAAAAAATAGCACGCCAAGATTTAGCAGATTTAGAACGTGATCTAAATGTAGAAGCAAAAGATAGAGCCGAAGAGCAAATCACAATATTAAATGATTTGGAGCAAGCGCAAATTCAGGGTAGAATCAATGAATTAGAAGATGTCGAAGGCAAGGAAAGTGAAATTTTCGAGCTTAGAAAGCGTGCTTTAATCGATCAAGCTGAGTTTGAGATTAGTTTAGAAGATGCAACAGCAGAAGAAATTGAGTTAATCCGACAAAGGCTAAATAATGACCTAGCTGATTTAGAAAGGGAAGAGAAAAGAAGAAAAGAAGATGCTAGGAAAGAGGAAATAAATGCTGAAATAGATAAGTTTAACGAAATTAAAGACTTAGCATTTGATGTGTTTGATAGAATTGGTCAAAAGCAACAAAGACAATTGGACTTTGAGATATCAAATCAGAGTGAACGAATAGACCGCCAACAACGCCTAGCGGAGCGAGGACTATCGAACACTCTAGCATTTGAGGAAGAAAAAGCTGCGAGACTCGAAGCGAAGCGTGAAGAACTAGCTAAAAAAGCTGAGCGAAGGCAAAAAACTCTTGCATATCTTACTGCGTTTACCGAGTACCTAAAGCAAGACCCAAACTCGGCAGCAGGTAAAGCTCTCGCTCAAGTTGCTTTGGCTGAAACGATATCAGGAGCATTCTATGAAGGAACTGAGAATGTGGCTGATTCGATTGGCTCTCCAATATTCTCAGGGCGTGATGGGTATGTGATTCGAGTAGATGGTCAAGAAAGAGTAATGACAGGAATGCAGAATAAGAAAATCGGGGGACTCACTAATGATCAACTTGCAGACTTAGCTCAGGCTTATAATCGAGGCGATGTCATATCTAAGAGTGGTAATGGATTATCAGATAGTGGATTAAAAAGAATAGAGGATGCTGTTAAGTCAATCAATATTCACGTCGATGCTGAAGGCTTTATAACTCGTGAAGAGTTCGAAAGAGGTATGAAGAAAATCACTAAGACAAAGCCTCGTAGATTGTAATGAAACAGATTCACAGAATTAACGGTCAGGTGGTGAATCCGCCTAGCAATTACGAGGAGCTTGAATTGTCGATAAACTACGACAATGACAACCCAAATAGAACTATCAACGTCACTAGATTCGATTGGAGATTTGAAGAATGGGCTATCATAAAAGCAATCTCAGATGCTGGCCTTACTGGAGGTCCAGGAGTATTCGAAGGAATACCTCACTCGATCGAGATTCAAGAGAACGGGTCCAGCTTCACTTTGTTGGATGGGTATATCGACCTGAAGACAGCTACTTTTGGAGAGAATCAAGTACAAGTTGATAGCGTACCACGAGCGCAAATAGACTGGCTCAATGACGTAGCTGAAGGCTTTACTTTCGAGTATCTAAAAGAAGTAGGGATCATTGACCCTGAGACTGATTATAAGTTCATGCCTTACGTTCTCGACTCTGTTCCTAACTACAAAGAAGCGTTTATAATTCAAATGACACTTACTTTTGTAGGGATTGAGTTTCAACGAGTAGTCAAAGAGCTTACAGCAGACGGTGGTAAACTTGCTACTTTAGTAGATACGCCTTCAGGGGTGATAAACTTAATTGCAAACGCTCTTTACTTAATTGCGCTATTCGTTACGATTATAGACTTAATTCTCGATATGATTCAGCTTATAATCCAGCCTCTGAAGTATAAGCCGATGATGAGCATTAAAAAACATATCGACCGAGCTTGCGAATATTTAGGGATTACTTACTCTTCGCCTCTTTTAGATGCCGAGCCGTACAATAGGCTCTACGTTATACCTGAGAGCTTCAACAATCCAGAGCAGCAGTCTGATGATCGCATATTAGGATTCTTATCACCTGATGAAGATGAACAGAACGGCTACTTTAATGGCACGTTTGCTGATCTACTAAGAGCGATCAAGGATATGTTTAACGCTCGTATTCGAATCGAAGGTAAGGAGCTTCAGATTCTACCTTCATTAAAAACACTAAACTCAGCAACATTTAAGCTGCCTGACTACGATGTAGACTCATTCGAATATAATGCAAGTAATATCGTTGGAACGTATTTGATTTCATATTCATACGACACGACGGAGAAGCAGACTATTCAGAACTGGAGAGGTAACAATTATCAAGTTGTGCTGAGTGCGCCTAATACTTCTGGAGATAAAGATTTAAGGCTCATAAGCGGCTTAAATAGAATCACCATACCATTCGCTAGAGCAATTAGAAAAGAATCGCTGACAACGCCTGAAAAAGTCGCTGACGCCGTTCTGAACGTACTTGGAGCAGTAGTTGATGTAGTTGTGACGGTAATCAATGGCGCAATCGATGGGCTGAACGCAGCTATTAAGGCTGTGAACAAGTTGAAAAACGCTCTAAAGACGATAGGTATTAAGATCAAAGCAGAGTTTAATGAAGTAAACAAGCTGGAAAATCCTGGGCTAGGTGATCTTATTGATGATCGAGTAGGCACTATGTTGCTAGAAACAGATATAATCACAGTTCCGAAGATTACGATTGTAAGAGAAGGAACTACAAGCCGAAAAAATAAAGTCAGCTCTGAGAATGAAACGCATTTGACGGCAGGTCAGTTATACGAGCTTCATCACTATGTTAATTCATTTGCGCCTAACTCTAAAAACGCTCAGCGTATTGTATGGAAATTCGAAAAGGTTGAGATGAATTTAGCTGAGGTCCAAGCAGTAGAATCCGAAGGCGTGGTAAGAATGCCAAGCGGAAACATAGCTGAAGTGATAGAAATGAACTACAATCCCTCGACAAGATTGTGTAATTTTGTAGTCCATGAGAGAAGAATTTATACGAACAACCTAAAAGAAGTGAAGATTGAGCCAGTTGGAAGATGACATAAAGAGCGCAGGTAGGATGATAAAATCTCTATTGGATGGCGTTGATTGCCAAGTCAGTAAGATGAAGCTAGAAGAAAAAAAAGAAGTCGCAGAAAGTTTACCAGAGATTGAGGACGAACTGAGTAAGCTCAAGAAGCGAATAACAGCACAAAAAGAAAGGTATGCCAGGATTTCTGGAAAGTCTATCATTTAACGAGGAGCAAGTCACGGGGACTATTGACTATCTGAAAGGGAATATCTTTCAGAAAATCACAATGACTGCTCAGATTCGTATTGAAACATGGATTTCACCTACGACTGATGATCCTATTTTATTTGGTGATCCTACGTTCAAAACAGATGACTGGGTTACAGACCCTACTGGAGCTGGTAGATTCGCTGACTTTAACGTGGATGACTCGATTGTCTTAAACGGTGTTTCAGGTGGTTTTACCTGGTCAACAGCTACTATCCAAGAAAAGATTGATGATAACACAATAAGGCTAAACCAAACGACCTCGCCACCTATATCAGCAAATGACGGTAGAATCGAACTTGATCAACAACCAGAAGGAGCTACATTCGACTATGGTCTGATTGAGAACACAGAGGCTGTGAACTTTTTATCTAAAGTCGATGGATCTTTAATGAGATACGAATACGGAAGCTCACCAATGCCGACTACATTTACCTCGATGAATGCAGTAGGTAAGCTAGATTGGCAACTAGGATTAATCACTTTAGACGATTGTCAAATCAAGGAAACAACTTCGGGCGACGATCTTACAAATAACCGATATATTTTTCAGATTCAGCAAACTTTTCTGATTCATCCATTCTTTAGGCATAATCAAATACTTGATCTTTTAATACCTAAAGCTCCAAAGTATTTTCTTCAGAGTAAAGCACTTCGTCACGTTTTTAGATTCAGGGCTTTTAGAGAACTACAGGACCCTAACGTATACCAAGAACTTCTCTTTGATGATAAGATAGGAAACACAGGTTGGTTCGACGAAGAGTATAACGGGGGCGATGCTGAATATGAGGTAACAAACCTAGCTTACTCGAATAGCTTAGGACTTACCCGTGATGATACCGTGACTGTTACATTTGATGTCGAGAATACAGCGGACAACACAAACGGCAATGCCGCTTATGTATGCGTGAACGTGATTATGCTTCCAGAAGACGAAACAGACTACAATAACCTAAACATATACCAGTATAAAAACTACGCTTTCGATCGAGCTTTCGCTACTACTGGTGGTGGTGCTGTTCAGGGTATCAATAACGGTACGAATAACGAGATCATAAAAGACTTAACGGTCACGAGCGGCTCAGGCTTAGTTGCAGTTGAATTCGATATTGACTTCGGGTCTGATGTTAAATCTAAGATTGATTCACTTACAAATAAAAGATACTTAATAGCTGCTTACGCTGTGGCTTCAGGGATGACCGCTGAGGATGCTAACTACGTCACGATGTTAGTAGATACTAAAGAGATTCAGGTAAACATCCCTAATGCTACTGTAACGGTCACGAATGACTTTTATAAGCATGATGAAAATACCTACACAGGAGCTGGAGCTGGAGCTATCGATATGTCAGTTGAAGAGGAAATCGTGGGTGATAGCTTGATCTTACTTGACAGAGCAGCACCATTTGATGATATTCAAATTGAAAATGTATCAGTCCAGATAATTGCTACCGATGGGACTGAGGAGGCTATACTTCAAGAGCAGGTATTTGATCTAAGTCAAGCTCCAGAAATATCGGGAGTGCGATTTGTAAATGATGTTTTCTCTAATTCGTTGAATGTAGCAAGCAACGAAATCAGAAAAACCGTTTCATTCACTAGAGAAACGAGCGAAGACACAGGTACTCAAGTAGCGTATAGAGTTCGGTACCCATTCCTAATTCGTTGGGAATATTGGGAAAACCTACTTATAGGTACGCTACCAGCAGACTTCCTTGACACAGCGGAAGCGAATAACGGCTACAATCACGAATGGCTGAGGCTGGATGGACTTTCAGGCTGGTCTATAATATACAGAGTCAAAACTGAGGTTTTATCGTTAAACACGCTCAAAACGATCGAGAGCGATACTACGCTAACTTTGCATGACTACGATGACGGAGGTGGTAACTGGGATAACGGAGTGATAACATGCCTAGACGGTGCTACCACTTTAGATATAAGCGGAACGCCTTACATAATGGATGCTAGTGCTGGCAGGAACACGACAATCCATGTTGAGTTTGATTGGATAGGTGTTGGAGCTATGCCTGCGGCCGCTGATGTGTTCGTAGTCTTCAGAATCATACCTAAAGAAAATGGTACATACATAGCAAATGATTCACTCAGCTCTAATTGGAATCGAGATAGCGTGAGCTTCTTAACTAGCGCAAGTGGATTAGTATCAGTAAGCCAAAAAACAGCTACTGTAATGCAAGCAGATTGCGAAGTTGACTATACGAAGCTACCAGCTGGAGTGACTGATTTTACGATATCAGCATTCATTAGAGAAGACTAAACTTTCTTTTTAGTACTTTTGCATCATGTCCTATGGTGAAATAACAAAGCAAGACGTAACGGTTCAACCCGTAATTGACTTCAACCCAGCTGAAGTACCTATTGAGGACAACCCTTTCAAGAAATGCTGCTATGATCTAAATGTCTTTGCTGATATTTTCGATACAGATTCGCTGAAGAACGATAATAGCAATGTGATTAAGATTATTCCTCAGCAATATACTTTTACGATGGCTATCGAAAAGCTGGTATCTGGATCGTGGGCGAGTCAAGCATCTTTGGTTGATAATACCTATGGAACATACTACGCTCAAGGATTCCAGACTAAAGGTAAGAACGACTACATAGGCTATGCACTATCGTGGAGAACCGTGTTATCAGCATTTGGAACTGGAAGATATAGAATAGCATTTGATGAAAGCGGTGGTGATTCGATCTACTCAGAGGAGTTTTGTTTAAGGAACTACACTCAGGCTTCAGTAGATAGAACGGTCAAAATTAAATACCTATGGAACTCCGTTATAGGTGATGCTGATCAGAAAACTCAGCGAGATTTTTCAGGTATAAATTGGTGGAACGAGCTTCGAATAGGTCCGGCTATGTTTGGGAACAAGAAAGGAACTTTTGAAGTAGAAACCGTTCGCTACCAATCTGGGAAAGAGAGATCAGTACAAAAGAAATTCAAAGAGGAGTATTTACTTTTGATTAAGCAGCTACCTGTAGAGCTTCACGATGTTGTAATGAATGACATACTTCTTTCTGACGAGATTAAAATCACAGACTACAACAAGAACAATCCAGGAAGGTTTATTGACCAGGAAGTAGAGGTTTCTGGGGAGTACTCGCCAGACTACACTAGCAATAAGATTTATCCAGATGTATCTGTGACAATGGTCGACAAATACGATAACCGAAGAAAACTTTACTCATGATATCAATCCTTCTACAAACACCCGCTATTCCTATTTGGCTCGAAATAGTCTTCGCTTTAGCTGCTGGATTTACTGGTGTTATCGTCCTAATCAAGACTATAAGAAATTCAAAGGACCCAGAGTTTAGAGCAAAAATTGATGATATCAAGCATGAAAATGAGCAGAATAAGAAAATCGCAGATGTTGAAGCAATTGCTAGGCATATAAAAAGCGAGATACAAGCACTCAAAAATAAGATCGATCTTTTCGAGGGTTCTCAAAAGACAATCGAGCAGCTTGAAAAGAGAATCGAAAGACTTGAGAAGCTATTAGACGAGCTTTTAATACTACTAGGTAATGCAGGAAAATAGCGATATTAGACTGCAAAGAATAAGAAAAAACTTAGCAAAGATTCGGTCGAAAGTTTTGAGCGGAGATTTAAAGCTATCAAAAAAAGTTGTATTAAGAATAATTGATTTAAGAGTTCATGAAAGTGTCTGAAAACTTCGATGTTAGGGAATTTGTGTCTCCAGATACATGGAATAAATGGGGATTGCGTTCAATTTGGTTTGTCGATCCTTTAGTGATCGAGATAGCTGAGTTTTACAAAGAGTTTTTCTGTAATTACTACGGGGCTGATTCTTGTATCATTCAAGTCAATGATTGGCTTTTTGGAGGCTCAAAGATTGGCAGAGGCTATCGAGAACCTAAACAATACAACACAGGACAATTTAATCGCAATACTAACTCAGAAAGCCTGCACAGGCAAGGGAAAGCATTTGACTGCGATATTATTCTTAACTTTGGAGTTGAACGCAAAGAAGTCGACTATCGAGCAGTTCATGGAATCATTAAAAGCCACGAGTTCGAGTTTAAAAGAGCAGGAGTTACAACGATCGAACATCCAGACTATGCGCCTACTTGGCTGCATACTGATATAAGAAACACAAATTTAGATCACATTTTAATAGTTAAACCATGAGTGAAAAAGTAGGATTTTTCGAAGAGAAACCAAATGTGAAAAGCTCGATGAGGTTGATGAGCTTTCTTTCTTTGTTAGCCGCTATGGGGATGGGGGTTCTTACTCTGTACTCTGAAGGTAGTGCAGATGGTCTGATGATCACGTTTGGATTTTTACTAGGTGCTTTTGCTCCTAAAACAGTACAAAAGTTTGCTGAACAAAAAGTCAACGGTTAGCCTTATCATTATCGCTGGTTTAGCGATCTTCTTTGCGATTTTCTTTGCGAATAGCTCTAGCAAGTATCAAAGTAAGATCGACGAGCTTAACGGTAGGTTAATCGAGCTTGATCAGCAAATTGAGATTAAAAAAAAAGAGGCTCTATGCTTGAAAGTAAAAATAGACAGCCTCAAGAATGAAGCCTTAAAACCAGACACGGTTGAGATTCAAACAATCAAATACTATGAAGCTAAAAAGCGTGAAGTACTTAATGATTCTGCTCATATTGACCTTGATAACGTGCGGACGTTCCTTCGCTCAGTCAAATTGCCTGACTGATGAAGAGATCAAGAAAGTTAGACTGATAATTATCGAGAACCAACAGCTTGACTCTACGCTTTCAATAGCTAGGTGGAGATCGAATCAACTTAAAAAAGTTATAGATAGTCAAGATGAGTTAATCGTATCTTATCAAGAACAAATAATGCTCAAAGAGCAAAAGGAAAGAATGTTAATCAAGCAGGTCGATTATGCTAAGAGGGAAGCTGTGAGACAAACTCGTAGAAAGAAGCTCTTTCAAGTAGGTACGGGAGTATCTGCTGCTGCTATCGGTGCGCTTTTAATCTTAAAGTAATGCCAAGAGGAAAAGAAATAACTCCACAAGGTCAGTATATCATAGACCTTATTGCACAATATCCAAACTACCCATCCAGAACACTAGCTGTACTTGCTTACGATAAAGAGCCGAATTTATTTAACTCAGTCGAACACGCTAGAGGGTTTGTTCGCTATTACAGAGAAGAGAGTGGGATAAGAAATCGAGCGAATAAAAAGATAAGCGTAGATGACGTAATACAAATGCACAATCCGTTAAGACTTCCAGAAGGAGACGAGGATGATTTTGAATGGCTACCTTATAAGCTCTCAGACGATTGTAAGCGCATTCTTTGTCTGTATGATGTCCATGTACCTTATCACGATGTTCGTGCCTGTAACGCAGCGATTCAATACGGACTAGACAATAAAGCCGATACGATATTCATAGGAGGCGACTTTATGGATTGCTACGGCCTTAGTAGATACGAGAAAGACCCACGCAAAAGAGGGTTCAAGGAAGAGTTGGACATGACTAGAGACTTCCTAAAAAGACTCAGAGAGCTATTCCCTAAAGCTCGTATTTACTACATGATCGGAAACCACGAGGAAAGATACCAAAAGCTGATGATGGCTAAAGCTCCACAGTTTATCGGGATTCAAGAGTTCGAGATTGATATACTCCTTCACTTTGGAGAGTATGGTATTGAATTGATTGATGATAAGCGAGTCGCTAAGATCGGCAGACTGAATCTGATTCATGGACACGAACTACCTGGAGGAGCATATTCTCCAGTAAACCCTGCGAAAGGACTATACAATAAGGCAAAACGGTCCACAATGTGCGGACACCATCACCAAACGTCTGAACATACTGAAAAGGATATTAGTGGAGATGTGGTTACTTGTTGGAGCGTTGGAACATTAGGCGCATTGAATCCAGACTATATGCCTATAAATAAGTGGAATCATGGCTTTGCTTTTATCGAAATGGATGGCGATGAATACCATGTAACGAACAAGCGAATTTATAACGGAAGGGTATTATGAAAAGAAAACCAGGAGAAGAGATAAGCTACTACGACACGAATCAAAAGATTAGAGTTAAGATTGACAAGCGATTGGAAGAAATCGCACACATCCACGCTCACTTAGGAACGGACAGCACAGAAAAGGAAAAGCAACAAGCCTATAAAAGGATTGGAAGGCTAGAGAAAGAGATTGAGGAGTTAGATCCTTATTTTTATCCCGACTCATATTGAGTATAGTTTGATTGATGGTTAGAGCCTCTGCGAATTTTGCAGGGGCTTTTTTTTGTAGTTAAATTTTTTATATATTCGCTTTCTAAATAAAAACAAGTGAATATGAAAAATCTAGTAATAAGGGCTTCGCTCGACGGAGATGAGTACACAGGCCTCTGGAATGTAATTGACGAAAATACTGGCTTTATAGAAGTCGATGAAGTCTCGAAAGACGAGGCTCTAAAAATTGTCAAAGACTATAAAAATCGAGTAGAAAAAGCGATGATTTTCCTTACGCTATCAGATCAGCTTACACCTCAGCAATGTAGGAATATAGTTGATAGCAACCTGAAGGCTATTAATAGAAGAAGATCGAGAAAAATTGGCAGAGGATTTAGCTTCTGGACTTGGTTATTAGGCTCTGGTGATTTGAATACTGGAGGCGTTTTTGATCTACACAAAGACAGATTTTAATCAGAGAGATATGAAACTAAACAACGTAACAGAGAACCAGGAGAAAGTTATTAACAAGTACGCTGAAGCGATCGCTTGTGAAATGGCATTAAAGCCTGAAATGATATTTAAAGGCCATACAAGAACTAAATGTATAGTAAGAGCTAGACAAGCTCTGATTTACTTCATCAAGAATGATCATAGAACCAGTCGGATGACTCTTTCTAATATCGGAAAGCTATTCGAAATGCCTAACGACTCGATAAAGAGAAAGAAGCCGTATATGGACCATTCTAATGTGGTTCACGCATACCAACGTGCTGCTGAAGCATTAAAGCCAAATAAATTTGGTGCTTATCCGAATACTGCATTAAGGTCGATTATCCTTTCTTCTTTAGAAACGTATAGACAGCACACAGGTGATTGGAAACCTATAAATAAAAACGAGTCTCTTTGGATTCGTGAGAAAAACATTAAAGATCGTATTGAGTTTCTAAAAACAGAACTCGATCAAATATTCATCCAAAAACAAGCATTTTATGAAAGTAACTAGCTGGACAACAATCAAGGACTACGCTCAAATCAAAGGCGGTCGACAAGCAAATACACTTAGTGCGATGATCTCCGCTTTTATGCGTGAAAATAAACCAGTTCGAAAGATTGAAGTGAACGGAGTTAAGACTTCTGTATGGGAGTGGGAGGACTGTCTTCTCAGAAAAGCTGGAGGTACTACTCTGATCATTGAGCTATGATCGTTCTGCTCTTAATTGCGATCTTCATTCTCGCTTTTCTATATCTTCAAGAAAGGCGAAAGAGAATAGAAGCTGAAGAAGATGTAGATGCGTGGAATGATTGGCCAGACAGAATTGAATAATTTTTTATATATTTGACATATCAAAACCAAAAAAGATGAGCAAAGAAAAGAAGCCAACGCAACTGGCTACTGTTGCGAAAGACTTAGAGTTAATAGGCAAATTCGAGCAGTTTAACGAGCTGCTTCAGCACGCTCCGCCTAGTAAGTGGGTGAAAAACCATCCTTTTCAAAGAGGGGTGAAGTA
>Ga0196899_1001023_pt1 | contig 13962 bp, 21 predicted proteins | sample VirMetDEL_Sep_01_FD_169095 | JGI IMG/M metagenome (GOLD analysis project Ga0196899, IMG submission 169095) | Aqueous microbial communities from the Delaware River and Bay under freshwater to marine salinity gradient to study organic matter... | ecosystem: Environmental > Aquatic > Marine >... | reverse complement strand
ATTTGGGCGCCGCCTCTTAGCAGCGATCCGGCAGCCTGGTAGTAACTCGCTTTTTGTGCTGATCGGCCCATCATGCGATCAAGGCGACCTTGCAGTCTTTGCTCGGTTGCAGACTCTAGCGCCTGTTGCTCGCCAATAGATGCGTTATAGCGACGTAGCGCAATCTCGGTATCGGCTTCTCTAGCGTTGTCTAAAAGAACTTGTAATGGCGTACCGCCGGTAGCCACGAATCCGTTATACCGAAACGCCTGGGCTGCCGTTGCTTGTAGGTCGGCAAAGTTATCTCGAAAGCGATTGATGTCAAACTCAGATGAGCGCTTAATCTGCTCCGCCTGTTGCTCTGCTACCTTGGCATTACGCTCTGCCATGTTTGCATTGAACTGACCTGCCGCCCTAGCTGCAGCGCCTTGCTGCACAGCAGCGCTGGCACTCAAAAGCGAGGTGCCTGCTACAAGTGTTGCTGTTATTGGATCTGCCATAAGTTACCTATCAAACGTCTGCAATCGAGGATAGATAGACAGAATTGTCAGCGGTAAAGGCTGATCCTGTTTGACGACCACAAACCCATCGTTATTGTAGCCGCCAGGAAACTCGATAAATTTGTCACCAGTATACAATGGAACGGGTTGATCCATAGCCATACTAGACTTCCTAAAGGGAATAAGATCCAAATCATCTTCGGATGGACCTATTTCCACGCCCACAGAATTCAATACCCGGATATCAAGATCACTAATCCGCTTGTTCTTGGCCTGAGCTGTACCTTCAGTACCGCCTGCTTCTATCCGCATCGTTTGCAAAATTGAGTCATAAGGTAACCCAATGTGTGCTTTGGTAACAGATCGGTCAAGCGTAACGCTACCAGAAGAAACAACCTTATCTGGATGTGTGGCGCCGTTAGCCAAGATAGAAACAGTCTGCCCTTCTAGATGGTCAAGCCCGCTAATCGTTGTAGCCAACTGAGTGACTGTTTCGCCGTCAGCATGAGCTGATGCAATGCTGCCATCCTGTGCTCGCGTACACTTGATAAGATCATTTCCGCTCTTGGCTCCGTATGCAATGATCTCGTTGCGTATTCTTACTTTGCCAGATGCGCTAAAGCTAGATGCGTCATCTAAGGAAATCGTAACGCTTGACGCTCCAATACCGCCGTCTAGTGTTGATGTGACGCCGGTATACGTCAGACCAGCATCTACATAGAATGCGTCCTCTACGTTCGTGCCAAAGTCGATAGGCTTGAGTCGCTCTACGTGGCGCACATTACTGCCATTGATAGTACGGCGAACCGCAACATATACCTCTTCTTCGGTGCGCTCACCACTAGATATAGAGGCAACGCTTTCTACAAACCCGTAGTCATAGGTCGTGCCGCCATCAGTCAACGTGCCGCCTAGCTGGTGCTCATGCCAGGCAACTACGTCTTCTTCGCGTCGATAGGTCATAGCGACTAGCTTGCCATCTTCTAGCACACACCATACGACGTTGTTTGGCTCTTGCTGATAGGCCATCTCTTTGATCTTGCCTTCAGTGATGTGCTCTGCCAGTAGCGTCATGTCTGGTGCAATGTACGAATCCACATCGAAGTTATACACAAGCTCTCGCAGCTTGCGCTGCTCTCGCTGTACGAATAGCGCAGTAGAGCCAATGACTAGCGGCTGTATGTCGGCGCTGCCGTACTTGGCCTGCTGCTTGATCTGGGTGTTTAGCGGCGTGATAGGCGCATCTACCGAGCCAGCACGTACCGCAAACTCACCACCCGAGGTGCCAACCAGCAGCACCTTAGATGAGGTCAGATAACGAATGACGTTTACCTGGTTAGATCCAATCGTGTAGATCAGCGCGCTGTCATCAGCTACGCCGGCAGTGAAGTTTGTGTAGTCCCCGCTTACCGAGAAATACAGCGTTTGTGGCTGAAGTGTTGTATTTGCAAAGACTAGTCGCTGCTCAAAGAACGCAACACACGCAGGGTAGCCAGTCGTATCAGAGAACGCGCCCATCTGATACTCGTCATCGGCAATCAGATCGCCGCTTATCGTGACGCTCTGGCCTTCATTCTGGAAGTGTACGTCGTTACTTGTGGATAACGTGATAATGCTGTCACTTACCGCAACAATGAGAGCGTTAGAGAAGTTATTGCCATTGACTAAAGAGCCATTGGTAGAGCTTCCACTACCTGTTGCATCTTTCCGTGTGGCTGGATCAAGAAGATCAAACTTTGTGTCTGGGGTGGTTGAATCTAACTCAACTTCAAAAAAGAAATCATTAATTACTGACGATGGCGTTGTTGGAAAGCTGACAGTGACTCCAGTAGACCCTGTAAATTTAACTAAATCGCCATTAATTAAATTATGAGGCCCATCAGTTGTAACCGTAATCTTTGATCCACTGGTTGATATGCTAGAGATGCCTATATTAGCCGAGCCGCTTGCGCTGATACGCATACCAACCTTAAAGCCCTGGCTGATAAAATGACCGGAGCTGTCCTCGATAAAGTCATTGTGCGCTAGGCCAGTAGCATCAGGGTCGCCTTCATGGAAGCTGATTGTGGTCGCAGTAAAGCTAGGCTCTAGCTCTTCTTCTAGCTCATCATTCTCAAGAACCGTAGCGGTTACTGAGGTGCTTTGTGTTGCATCAAGTGCATTGGTTGCGTCTGCAGTTACGACACCACCAGGACTCTCAAACGAAACTCCGTTAGTCCATGTGCTTCCTATAACGGTATCGACAACTAGAGAGCTTGCACCTACCGAGATGATTATCGCTGTAGATCCAGCGCCTGGGCCAGTCGTAGTAATTTGTTGTCCAGGAGAAAACGTGCCGCCGGATAGGTTTGTAAAGCCTAATGTGTATCGCAGCGAGTCTATTTGCGCGTAGCCATGATGGAGCTTGATAAATCTGCCAGTGCTTAACGATGCACCCACGTCACTAGATTTGAAGAAGTTAGATACGCTTGATGTGATGCCTACGGTGCCTGTTCTGCCATCAGCTAACAGTGTTGAGCCATCAAACACCGGGTCCAGAAACGGGCCTCGACGAAACTCAATATTGCTGATAGTCCACGCATCGTGATCTGTTCGCGTGATCTGCCGAGGTGGGTGATCGGGATGCACGATATACATGGTGTCGGCAGACTGCGTGAACTTTAATCCCGGTAATTGAGCTGCTGAGTATTGTGTAACAACTTCGATCGGGCTTCCCCCGCCATCTACAACGATTCCACCATCTTTATAAATTCTGAATCTGCCAGATGAAAACTCCAGCACATACGTCTGCTCGACGTTAAACTCGAACGGTATTAGTCGCAGGGCAACTGAGCCGGAGCTTCTTCCTATAGCAATGTGTTCTGTGCCGGGACGACGTGTAACGCCACCCTGTGGGAAGGTCAGGAAGTTTTGTAGTTTCTTACAGCCGTTAAAATACTTCGCTAGATCGGTCCGGCCATCAAGCCTGGGCGATAGCTCACCAGCAGTAAAGTTAGTGAACGGCGCACTTGATTTCGCCATGCCTAGAACCTCGATCTAATAAATGTATCTGCCTCGATAGCGCCAGCATCAGAGACGCTTGTAATGCTTGCGGGAGTGCCTTCGGTAGCGCTAACGAATCGTGCTTCCTTGAGCTTGTCTTCGTAGGTAATACGCATCTGCTGGGCTAGGCTGTTACTGCCTACTAGTGGATACGCAACATCCGCAGCGATAGCAGCGACTAGAGTTTCGATGAGCAGAGAGTCGTACTCGCTAGTATCGGTGATACGCGCCAGGTAGACGAGATCAACCGTATCTTCGTCGCAGAGAATCTTGCGACCTTCAAGTCGGTAGGGGATGTCGTGATAGCGGAGATACAGAACACGCAAGCAGTAAGGATCAGCAGGTAACGTGAAAGCGTTATCAAATTCAAAAGCTGGCTTAACTGCATCGGGTGCAAGCGTTACTCTGCGCGTTAGTGCTTTCCAAGGATGCGCCCGGAAAACGGAATCTCGAATGTATTCGTATCGCTGGTTGCAGATACGAGCAGCCTTACTATCTTCGGTAAGACTTAGAATATTGGATGCGCCAATCTGATTGAGCGCGCTGTTACAAATGTCAACGATAGATGCTGCCATTAGTGGATACTCTCTAAATCCTCACTAGGCACAAATTCTATATCGCCTACGGCTAATCTGCCATCCATCAGAAACAGATAAGCAAATTGGTTGGCATCTTCCTGTGTCTCGAAACCGTCAATCGCAATCAATACGGCGTAGGTTCCGTCCTCGCTTTCGGCAACGTGTACTGCAAGCGTGGTATCCATACAGACTCCAGGGAAGAAAGGGGGGCAAAGCCCCCCGTTAGCTTTAGTCAGTAACGTACTGAACTACCATTACGATATCACCAGCCTGAGCACCAGAAACGGTGGCAGTCTGAGTGAGTGCAATGCGTAGCGGTACGCCTGGATCAGATGTTAAGCCCGCATCTTCCCAAACAGCTGTAAGCGGAGCATTTTTTCGACCTGCAGTTGTAAAAGCAAATTCGTTTCCATCAGTTGAAGCTGTTCGGAATCTTGTTGATGCTCCTACATAGGCGTCTTCGTCAATAATCGCATCAGCTGCATAAAGCGTTTGAGATGCGTCAGTATCATTGAATTGGGTATTGCCATTGTAAATGCCGACATTTACAGCAGAGTCCGTTCCAGTATCAAGATCATCGTTATAAACCATAATGCTTATAATTCGAGCATTTGATGGAACTTGAGCCAAGATGACTGCATCGCCATCAGCATTCAGATCATCGGCTGCAACTGCACGAACGTCCATTGACTGATGAAGATTGCCACCAACATTGCCTGGAGCAAGGAAGTCAAACGGATCATTCGTGTCAATCGCAGTAGCGTTTACACCTTTAGTAATAGCCATTAGTCATTCCCTCCTTATGAACCGAATGTGTAGCTTTCGGATTCGTCACAGTCAATCTGAACGACCTTCTCTTCTTCCATGCGAGTCGCACCGAATGTTGCACAGTAGTAAACCTGTGTAGAGAAAGACTTGTCAGCGCGCTCTTCGATACGAGCCATGACGTCCTTACCAACAGCAAGCTTCATGCCATCTTCTGCCCATGCAAAGCAAGTACGGATGTTACCGGCCTTGCCAAGACGGTTAGAAACGATGAACTTGAAGCCCATGAATGTGTCTACTTCACCGCGGACCAGAGCCTTAACAGTGTTGAAGTCAGACGACGTTACCGCAGTCTCGTTCAACAGACGCTGGATCTGGAAGGGTGAGCAAACAAGGTATCGAGCAATGCTTGGATCGACAGAGTTAACGTCAAGCTTTTGCTTTGCTTCGATCAACTTCTCGATAGTCAGGTCAACAGAACCGTTAGCAATCTGCTGTGCAGAAGGCAATGTAGTGCTAGTAGAGCCAGACTTACCAGTTTTTGCAGTGCCAGTAGCAGCCGCAATGATTGAATCGTCCATTGCACGACCCATTGCAGCAGCCGCAGTACGGGCATATGCAGAAGTTGGATCAATCAACATACGAACTTTATCCGCATCGTCAATCAGGTCAGCCCATTCGTAGCTGTCCATAGTGACCATACGGCGAGAGTGTGGAGTATCCAAGATTGGAGTGTCAGAGTGACGTGAAGTACGCTTCACCGCCGCAGACTGACCTACCTGGTCAAAGAACGCCTTTTCACCTGTAACTGATTCCTCAGATACAGAACCACGCAGCAAGCTGCCCATCTGCTGTGAAAGCAACTGGACATTGCTGCTAAACTGCTGCACGAATGCAGTTGTAATTTGCGTAGACATAATCGTCTCCTGTTAGCAATGTAAAGTTGGTTTCGCTACCCGGTGAACACCGGACGAGAGTTTGTTTGACAGTTTACGTCGCTGTCACACGGCAGGGGCTTTCGCTTGTCCTGTCTTCGGAGTGCTACTCTTTCCCCGGGCGCTAGGCTTGTCGGTAGGTTTTTCGCACCACGCTAAGAATTGATCCGATACCACGAGGGCATTGCGGATCATCTCAGGTGTTCCAAACTCGAGTGTACTCCTCAAAACCTGAAGTTTAAACTCTCTGTCTGATAATTTTTCACCCTGTGGCATATTCCCTCCACTTCATCGCTTCTTGGACATACCAATGGTGTTCAGGATGACGCTGATCCCAGTAAGGCGTATTAGGCGCAGTCAGCTCCATGACCTTGGCCTGTGCATCGTTTGGTGTCACACCGCCGCTAGTCTTAACGCCTTCAAGCGTATCCTCGCCTACCTTGTCGCGCAGATACACACCCATGTTAGCCAGCATGCGAATGACTTCTGGGTTATCACCTAGCATCGTGCCATCGGCAAGCTGCACTTCGGTTAGTTCAGGATTGCCGAACTCAGACAGTACGCCGTTAGCCAGCGCCATGCGGTCATCGAATGCCTGGCCGTACTCTTTGCGTAGCTCGCTTTCTACTTGCTCGACACGCGCCTGGGCTTCTACACCCATGCTTTCTGCATCAGCAAACTGCATTTCGTTGTAAGCATCGAGCATCATCTGCGCTTGCTGTGGGTTCATCCCAGCCTTGTGCGCGGTTTCCTTGAACCATGACACCATGCCATCGTCCATCTCTGCGCCTTCGGGAATGTTGTTATAGGCAAGTTCATACCCATCGGGTGACTCTGGGCGGCCTAGCTTGGCATAGACTTCACCCCATTCGTCTGCGGTAGCGCTCTTGCCAGGCAAGGCTACCTTATCAGCGCCAACCATCTGCTGTGCATGGACATAGCTTTTAGCCAGTGCGCCGATATCGTTAATGTGTTCGAGACTTGAGTGTCCTCGTATCTCTTCGGGAATGCTAGATTTCCAGTCTTCAACAGACTGAGCTACCTCTGGTGCATCGACTGCCTCAGAGACTACAGCTACCTGTTCTTCACTCATTGATCTGATCCTTTAGTTTTTGATCCCAATCTGCCAGCATGTTTTTGAGAAACAGCACTACCGTGCGCTGGCCTTCACGATAGGCTGTCTCCGTCGGATCGGACGAAAATGTGGATGTGGTTAGATGAAACCGAGACTCTAGGTGCTCTAATGCTTTTTGCCCGTCTTCAGTTTCAAATGTTCTTTTGTATACGCCCTTGATTTCATCAGGTGTCATTGACCCTCCAATGCTCTATAGGCAGGTGCGGCTTGTCCTGCGGCCTCCATTAACTGCACGGCTTGCTGCTGTTCAGCTGCCGCTTCTTCTGCTTCTTGTCGGTTTTGTCGTATTTCAGCTACCTGGTCATTGCCACGGATTGTCGATGCAGGAACGCCCAATACCTTGAGCAGGTACTTAGACATGCCATCAATGTCAATGTAATCCATAGCAGCTTGGTCAATCTGCGATAGCGGCATGAATAGCTCGATCATGCGTAGCGCCGATTGGATATCACCGGACCGTTGTGCTTTAGCCAGCGGTGATACGTATTCGATTTCGATATCCGAGTCGCGCATAAAGTCAGGCGCAGGGTTAAACGCCTTGGCTCGCACCATCAGGTTATACACGCGGCCAATCATGGGTTGCAGTAGTTCAGCCTGTAAGCGTCCAAGAACTGGACCGAGCAAGCGCATCTTCTCTTCGGTACGCTGCACGACTTCGGTCGCTGTCATCTGCGGACCTTGGCTCATAATGAGCTGGTCAACGTAGAAGGCAGACTCGATAGAGCGACGACGCTGCTCTTCCATGTTGAGACCCAATGGATTGTTAGCCCCTATATTTAGTGGTTCAAGACGGTCGCGGGTACCAGATCTGTAAAAGTTAAGGCCACCAGGTACAGTACGGATGGGTAGCATAAACCCATCGTCAGGCACCATCAGCGGTGGATCGACCTGCTTCTGCGCTGCACGAATGGTTACTTCTGACATCTTGTTAAGCATTTTGATATCAGGGAGCGCTGTCATTGCCGGTGATCGGCCATAGCCAATCTCAAAGCTGGCCTTTAGGAAGCGCGGTGCGACGTAAGGAAACTCTTCAAAACCAGACTCACTGAGAACAGTACGGCTGCCGGGGTCGAGATAGACCGAGGCAAACGGCATATTCTTGTTGTCTTTGCGAGTGGTATTGCGCTCATCGCGTGGGTATACCGCATGGATCAACGTGATTTCTTGGTACGGATCTTTCTTAGCGGCATTGATAATCTTGTTGTCTACAATCTCTTCGCCAAAGCGCTGGATGATTGCCCTGGCTGGCATCTTAAACTGACGGAATACGGTATCGACGCGGCCCTTGTCATCTTCTGACAGATAGACTTCAGCGCAGTGTTTGGTAGAGAAACGGACCTGCGAGTCTGGATCTGACTCGATAAACATAACGCCGGTGCCAAAGCAGATAAGATCGGAATACAGCTCATGGATCTGCTCTTGGAAGTTAGAGCGGTTGAACGCCAGGTACATATCGTCCTCGACGGACTCTAACCATTCCTTGGCTTCATCGTTTTCATCAAGCTCTTTGTTTCGAAATCTTAGGGAAAACCAGCGGGTAGCTGCATTAGTCAACATGCCGTGCAAACTAGCCGCCATGAGTTCTGCTGCATGGATAGCAGTAGAGTCAAAGATTAGCTCAGTGCGCTTATCGCCATCTGTTCGCTTCTTAGTGATATCTGCCTTGCGGGGAATCACATAGTCTGCGATTTCCTGCCAGTGACTCTCCCAAACCTGCCGTTGTGTAGACAGACTTTGGAAGCGCCTCATCAAATCAGCGCCTAATTCATCGGCCATGTTTTTCCCCTAATGTTCTACGTGGAACAGCTAGCTGCCCAATAATGTCTTTCGTTGTACGCTCGCCTGCCCTGTTAAACCCATCGGGCTAGTAGCAACACCACGAGCACGTCTTCGCCGGTAAAGCTCGCGGGTTGCCTCTTCCTGGTTCTCGGTTGCACCACTAAGCGCTGCGAGTGGTCGAATAGCCTGGCGATCAACTGCACCAGCGGGCTGTGTTTGTTCTTGCACGATCTTTGGCGTACCCGTTATAGCTTTTGCAAGATTGCTAGTTTCCCGCTGAAGAATATCTTTTTGGGCTTTTAGTCCAATAGTGCGATCAAACTTCTCACCCGCCTTGCGGATTGCCTTGCCTACTTTTTTGACTGGCTTGCTCATATCATCCCCATTTGTGCGGTAGGTCCAGTACCGCGCCATCATCTGTCATGTAGCCGCCCATCCTAAGCAGCATTTCAGTTTGCGAGTTTTCCACAAGGATGCGATCAACGCCAGATACCCAAGCTACGCTAAACAACGCATTCATTAGCCGCCTGCTAAAGAATCGCCGCTGGTAATCAGGTAAAATTAGCGTATGCGCTGTCCATGTCGATTCATCGCCCTCTACCGCATAACACCAAAAGAAACCCGCAATTTGGTCCTTGACTTCGCATGTTACAACAAAAGCGTAGTCAATGATTCGTCTGTGCTCTTCCCGATACGGATAGTCATACCTCTCCATGTAATCAAGAAGTACATCTTGAGACAGCTTAGCGTCATGTATTCTTGGGCGTATCACCGGCGCCTAGCTTCTTTCGCTTGGTTTCGGAATCGAGTAATCCCCGTGGGCCAGTCAGAATAGTTTGCTGTCTGCCAACACGCCGAGGATCAAATAGCTTCTTCTTTAGCCTTTCTTGCTCCCCTTCGTAAATCGGCTCGATCGGAACCATAGGAGGCGGGGGCGGAGCTGCCGGTACTTTAATCTTAGGTCTACCCATTCTTAAATCCTCGCTGAGAAAGGGTTATATGATGAATCTGCAATCGCTTGCGGTGGTCTGCCATCATGCAACGTATTGTCTTTGATGCCAACCGCTAGGTAGCGGAACGCATCGGCAGCGTGGCTAGACCAGTCATGCACAGGCGTTGCACGGAAACTTCTGGACTTCTCATTGTACGCACGATGGTACTGACGTAAGCACTCTAGCCCCGCTTGGCAGGTGTCTCGGTCGAATAGGCATCGCGGGATAAGCATTTGCGCGGCATGTATGCCGTCCTCCAATGGGAGCTTTGGAATTACTCGGAAGTTAATGCCGAGGTCAAAGGAAACTTCGCGTCGTGATTTGCCACTACCCAACTCCCTAACCTCGATATCATGCGGCGCATTATGTGTGCCATAGAGATAACCCTTGGCTTGCAGGACTTCAGCATAATGCGGCAATCCCTCATTTCTATTCTCGTAGAAATCAATGACGTGTACCGCACGTCCTACGCTTTGGGTAAACCAGATAGCCGTACTATCCCCTACACCCAAATCCCACCACGTATCTACTCGGGTAGCCGGGTCATGGGGAACCTCAGTGATGCGCCCCTTTTCGTGGAGTGCCTGTAGCTCTTTTCCGTAAATGGCCCCTGGCACATTCGCAACCCAAGAGCACTCAAACTCCTGCTCAAACTGATCGGGAGACATCATGGCCTTAGCAGCCTCTAGCTCCTCCTCATCTAAAATGCCTGTTTCACTGGCCTTATAGACTTGAGTAAACCAATCCTTCTGACCGCTAGCAGCGTCATATAGCTCATAGAACGCATTGTGACCACGGGGTGTACCAATGAATAATGCCCAGCCCTTTCGGTCGGATAGGGCGGGTCTGATGATCTCTGGAAAGAGCGACTCAGGCATATCGGCCATCTCGTCGAGTACAGCACCATCAAGATAGATACCCCGCAAGCTATCAGGGTTCTCAGATCCTAATAACTGTATCCTGGCACCATTGGGCAGATCAGCCCGCAATTCTGTCTCATGGAAGCGCACCATCGGTATGGCACTAGCGAACTGTTTTAGGTAATCCCATGCCACAGCTTTTGCTTGGCGATAGGTCGGCGCTATGTAAGCAAAGCGCGGGTTGGTCTTGTCGGATAGAATGGCATCTCTCAGCAGGTGGTTGATCGCCATAACGGTTTTACCGAAACGACGATGGCATACCACGACACCCCAGCGATGAGTCTGCAGTTGGTTATGCAAGTCAGCCTGTAGCTTTCTTGGCTTATAGGGGATGTATATCTCAGTCATCGTTTAAGAGATTGACTGTCGTCAGGCATCAGATGCCCAACAAACACCGTATGAGCCTTCTTGAATTCAGATAACAAGTCTTCGAGTGCCAGCAGGTCTATGCGCTCGCCATGAGCTTGTGATCGTTCCATAGACTGCCATTGAGTCAACGCCCTGGATTGCGCTGCCATTAACTTTTCGTATTGGTCCCTTGTAAGCTGCATGTTGTCCTCACTGGTTACTGTCGTCCCACTTCAGTGTGATAGTGCCGCTGACCTTGGTGTCATTGTCTTCGGCCTTATTGCGAACCCCCAGAGGTGCTAATTGTCTTACGTACTTATCTTTCTGATCTGTCTCTAGCCTACGGCGCTGTACTTCCGCCATGGCGAGTTTTGGGTCATCAGGTAATGGCTGCTCGATAATATCAATAATCTGATCTCTCAAGACTTCAGCCTGCAACGCTCTTGCTCTGCGATATTCCTGGTATGCCTCATCGCTATCTTGCACATGCCGCAATACCGTCTTCCATGAAGGGTACTTAGCATTCTCATTACAGATGCGGGTTAGCGACATGCCATCGGCTATCTGCTCACAGATTTCCGAGAATTGCTGCTTTGTCAGTCTAGGCTTTCTAGGCAATGCCATCGCTCCTAAAAGATTGACTCCATCAAAAAAAGCCCCGCCGTAAAAAATTGTCTCCGCCACGGGGCAATGTATATGGGAGGCCAACATGCATTGGCTCGCTAATAATAGGCTTGGCAGGCTGTGAAAGCAAGAGACTGTGTTGTGGTCGGAATATATATACATAACACACGCGCCCACATACGCGGGGGTACGGGGGTGCGCGCACGCAAACGCGCATACACGCTACGCGCAACGCACATGCACACGCACCGCTGCGCACACGCATGCACAGGCGTCGCGTCGAGAGGTTCATACGCGCGAGCAATCCCACAATGAGCTTATGGGTTACGTCCCAACACACCTCACCCCTAGCTGCTGCATTCCCTGGTCAAGCCCTGGCATAGCCCTAGAACGCCCTGTAATCGCCCCTGCTGCACGTTAGCTGCTGACCCTATGCAACCCTACCGCCTAGCCCCTAAACGCTTGATATCGCTTGATTTTGCAATTCTTTTTGTCGCATTTGTCACACGTTTAAACCTACCCCTTGACGTAACGCGTCAGGGTATGTACCTTGGATCACGTCAACACAACAACGCCCAGGGAGGCACTGACATGATTACATTGAACTCAATCCAACAAGAGCACATTGCGGACCTCATCATCGAGCACCGACTAACCGCTAGCAGCGAAGATCGCTTTTTCCAGAAGTGGTTAGAAACCGATGACGACGCAGTGCACAGCGTATTCAAAGCGCAAGCAAGACATCGCAGGTGCATCGAAGCCGAGCTGCTGGACCGCTACGGCATCAACCTAGAAGCGGCTACAACTCGCCGCCTCAACAAAGCATTCAACACGGCCGCATAACGCGGCCCTAACCTGGAGACAAGACCATGACCACACTACCAAACGAGCTTTACCGATACACGCAGCCAGACCCTGAAGGCTTTACCGCCATCATTACCTCAGCCGGCAGCAAGTACCGCGTCACATACCGCGAGAGTTTGTCAGGGTTAGAGATCTACACGCTAATCGTTACAAGCTACACCGCAGCCAAGCAACACATTACTAAAAACGTCGAGGCTGCGTAAGCAGCCCTAACCGACCAGGGAGGTCATTATGTACTACGTAGCACTAGAGCAAACACCAGGCATAGCCCGCAAGGTTAAGCGCCTATCATCCATCCGCTTTACCGAGCGTGACGAAGGCCAAAAGTTCACCGTCCGCACCAGGGTAAAGCTAGAGAGCTGGGACGCGCTGCGCGTTTACCAGGTAACCAACGGCAAGCTAAAGCCACTGCAGGAGCACAGCATCATTTTCTAAAGCCTAGCCAGCTGGCCCCTTCCGAGGGGCTTTCTGGGTGCGCTTTTGCACCGTAACCAATGGGAGTTTTACAACATGACAAAATCAGAAATCAAAAGAGCAATCCGCGCCGCTATGTGCGAGCTGGTAGAGCTGCGACACCTGGGAACCCGCGACCATATCCGCGACATGCATGATTACCAGCGCAAGCTGCAGCGCACCATGAACAACGCTGCGCCCTATGACCTCAAGACTGACCCTATTAGCCTGGTCGCTGACTATCACGTAGTAAACCAGCTGCGCATGGCCTGGGAGCATCGAGGCATTCTTAGACCCCGCGACATACTGCATTGCCAGCAATCCTACATCTTGGCTCACGCCCTGGTAGACGCCTACCCCGAGCGCTGCGAGGCAATCATGCAGCGCATGGATGACGAGCTGGACCTGCTAGGCATTCACTGGCATCAGCTGCAGTACACCTGCGGTCAGATCATCGAGCGTGAAAGCGAGGTGGCAGCATGACATATGAGCAAGCTATGGCGGGTGAGACTATCACCCGTCGCCAGGCATTCGCAGAGGTCGAGCAGCACGGGATCGACATAATGGAGTTTATCGAAGACTGCGGAGACTCCGCACACTACAACTCACGGGAGGTTTTAGAATGGCTCGGTTACTAAAAGGCCCCAAGGGTTTCACCCTGGGCGAATTCGCTTACGGCTACGGCTACCATTGGCCAGACCAGGAGCCAACCCCTGCATGTTGGGGTCAAGCCTGGATCAAGTTCGTAGGCAGCGACACAGCCCACGTTCACCCCATCGACCACCGCGGCGATTGGAACGGGTTATTCAAGATCATGCCCGCCGATGAGGTGCGCGCTATGTCAGCCGAGGTGCAACACGATCTCGGCTTTACCCACTGCCACACCTGCGGCTTTGAGATATTCGACTGTGAGTGCCCCGAACAAATAGACCTGGAGGATTTGATCTAATGAGACGATGGCTAACCGATACCGAAATCTCAGCTATGGCGCACGCCTGGCTGAATACTTTTGAGTTTACCGGCGATGAGCTGGCAGCTTCACGCGCTG
>Ga0196899_1001019_pt1 | contig 13996 bp, 20 predicted proteins | sample VirMetDEL_Sep_01_FD_169095 | JGI IMG/M metagenome (GOLD analysis project Ga0196899, IMG submission 169095) | Aqueous microbial communities from the Delaware River and Bay under freshwater to marine salinity gradient to study organic matter... | ecosystem: Environmental > Aquatic > Marine >... | reverse complement strand
AATGTTTGAGCTGATGCAGATGTCGTTAAGTGTATCATACTTATATAACGTATAAACTTTGAATTTTGTGTATAAAAAAAGGGAGTCCGAAAACTCCCCTTTGAAACAAAACTAATCTATTTTATGAAAACTTATATAAATATAAGAAATTAATTTTAGTTAGGTGTTATTTTAGTACCTTGAGTAGCACCTGTAACAACTGTAGATACTGTAAAGTCTGGTGGTGCAGTTTCTTGTGCAACAAATGTTAAAGAGTAACCAGAAAGGTCTCCCATAGCTGCTCCACTTGAAAAAGTACCAGAAGTTAATTCTGCTCCGTGTACTTTACCTACTAAGAAATAATTACCATTGTAGTCCTCTACCCAAATGTGTGGTCTAGCTACTGCAAGAAGTTTAATTTCCTCTTGTGTTTCTTTTTCTAAGAACGTAAAGTTAAGTGTTAATGTGCTTTCGTAGAATGTTGTTCCGTTTTCTCTAGATGAAGTAACAGCAGTTTCTAAAGTAGAATTTCCTTTGATGTCAAACTGCATTACTGTAGGAGTTCCACTAATAGCTGAGATTTCATTAGATGCGATTGTGATATCACCTAACGTACCGTAATCAGCAAAGTAAACGGACTTTAATCCACCTACTCCTGATTTACAGGGTAAAGCTCTACCTTTAGTTAATAAACAAGCCATAATTTATTGGTATTAAAAAAAGGGTAGGCAGAATACTACCCACCCCTTTATATGTTAGTTAATTTAATTTATTAGTCGTAAAGAACTACATCAGCACCTACACCGATTTGGCATCCTGCTGTATATCTCATTACTACTCTTACGTTTTGTGATCCATCGATGTCTGACATATCAATAACTTTAACTTCGTTTCTGTCGTTTAATAGACCTGTTCCGAAGAATAAGTTAGAGCTTCTTGCAGCGATTGCTTGGTTATCTCCAAAACCTGAAGATGGATAAACTTTCACGCCATCAAAGAATAAGTTATTTAACGATTGGTTAGTACCTTTGTTGTCATAACCTGCTGCACCTAAACCTGCACTTCCGAATCCACCTAAAGCTCTAATGTAAGCTCTGTAGATGTTTTGTGATACATAAATGATTAGGTCATCAGCTCCGTAAACTCCTGATGGAATAGCATCAACGATTTTACCTAATTCAGTAATTACGTTAGCTGCTGTAACTGTTCCTGCTGTAACATCTACTACATCACCATCATTACCTGCTAATGTTACAAAACCATCGAAGTTACCCTCTCCTGCACTACCACCCCAAATAGAAGTTTCAGTTGCACTTGCAACCTCTGCTGCTACTCTTGCGATAACGAAGTCAGAAAATAATGGAGGTAAGTTGTCAAAAGCAGAGAATCCCATTTGAGCAGCTTCCCAATCAGCGTGTAATTCTTTCTTACAGATCTGTAGGTTAACTTGTAATTCAGTTGGTGTTAATACTTTTTCAGTTAGTGTAAGACCTGAAGTCGTTGAATCGAAATCACAGTCAGCACTTCTTACTAAATTTGAGAAAGCCCCTACTTTCATAGCAGCTTTGTACTTAATGTTAGGTAGAATAGTAATAGCAGCATCATCTAAAGTTTTTGCTGTTAATAAAGATGCAGCAATATATTTACCTGCAAATTCTCCTGCATAACTACTACCTGTAATTGTTGGATTTGGCATTTTATTTAATTTTAATTGTTGGTTAATTTTTTCATTACTCTATCTAAAGCAGTTTCTTTTCTGTTTTGACCGAATCTTACTTTAAACTCTTGTTTAGCTTCAGGATTGTGAGTGATTGGCTCTACAGCAGGAGTTTCGCTAAGTTCTTGTTTTACTTGCTCCTCTACTTGTGCCATTTCTTCTTTTTTCTCCTTTAGCTCGTTAATCATACCTTTGATCTCCTCAACGGCTGATTCAAATTCTTCTTTTGATACATAAGCCATTTCTTCTTCTTCAGCTTCCACTTCTTCTTCTGCTGACTTAATCTCTCCGATAATTCCCTCCTCGCTTACTACTAAGATTTGACCATCTTCCATTTGATATTCGCCTACAGGTACTGCTACTCTTTCATCTTCAGTAACAATAAAGATTTCGTTTCCTGCTTCAAAAGCCTCAGCTTCTAATACTGTACCATTATCAAGTTTAGCTTGTGCTAACTCGACTTTCTCTTGAGATTCTTCAGTAGCTTCTTCTAATTGAGTTTCCTCAACTTGTTCTTCTACTTGCTCTATTTGCTCCTCTCCTAAGAAAGTTTTGATTTTGTTTAAGATTTCTGTTGATTTCATATTACTATAACGTGTTAAAATTTATATTTGCATTTTTATTATTTTACTAAACTTATATTTTTGACTAATTATATATTATCCTGTTGTGCTCTTTGTATTAATTTAATTACAGACCGTATGTTTTTAAATTTAAGAGATAATAATTTGTCAGCCGAATCAAGCGTATTTAACAATCTATCTGCACCTAATTCTTTTGCCATTTGTCGTAGTTTGTCGCTTTCTTTTTGTTTAGCTTCGACATCTTGCATTTTTTTGTATAGCTTATTTTCAAGTTTGTTTGCAAATTGCACTAAATCTGCAAGTTCTTCAAATGGATCTGTATCGCCTCCTTTAGCATAATTTAATAAATCATCAATTTTTGACAACTCTACTTTCTCTGTGCTAAATAGCATCTTGCTTATACGTTTACTCATAACTTATATTTTACCGATTCCTTGATTTATTATATTACCCTTACAGCACTTTACTGAATAGGTTTCATCTTTACATAAACAACCTCTACGCCCTCCTCTTGGACTTGTCTTACTTGGTGTTTCAAATTTTTTCATTAATAGATGTCTGTTAGTTTTCTTGCTATTGTACCTAAAACTGCTACTTGTCCTGAAGCAATTTTTAATTCTTTTTTTGCTTTTTCAATGTCTGAGTTTTTGCCAATACCTAATTCTTTTAATGCTTGTTCTGCTTTATCAATGCCATCTTTTAGAGCAATTATTTTTTGATTTAATGGTTTAGCTGCTGCATCAACTTTACCTCTTAATGCTTTTGCACCATCTACAGCAATACTTAATGCATCTTTCCACTCAGATTCTATATCAGAAGAAACTTTTTTAACCTCATCGATTAAACCTAACTCTACTCTCTCTTTGCTAAATAGCATTTTACTTATTCTTTTACTCATCTTCCTTGTCCTTTATAGGGTTTTTTATATTTGTTTTGTCCTACACTTGCATTTTTGCTGTGTGGATGTGATTTTCTTTTTGGTTTTATATAAACACTAACTATCTTTCTCGCCATCTTTAATAATTGCTCTAATGACAGCTAATTTTTGTTCTGCTTCTTCTTCAAAGTCGTTTACAGGCTCTTGTGGTCTTTCCATTTTATCTGCAAAGTAACCCTCTATACTGAAACCTTTAACCTTGCCTGTTTTGACAAAGTTGTTCCATATTTCATCGTTGTTTACTTTAACAGCACCCATCCAAGTACCTACAGGAACATTTAAACCATACTTACGACTTTTATCGTGTACCTCATCTTCTACTAACCAAGATTCTACTAATGTTAGTCCGTTAATCGTATGTTGGTGTTCTAAAGTAGCTTTAGATTGATTTCCGTTCATTAAATAAAGCTGTGATGCTTTTTCTACTGTGTCCTTAGAGAAATATATGTAATATTCTTCTTCTCCTTTTCTACGATAGATAGGTTTGTTAGGGATCAGTAAAGCACCCATAAGAATACGCTTATCGTTATCTACCTCAGCAAGTTTTATTTCTTCGCTTTTTAGTGCGATAAAATCTTCTTCTATTGCAGGATTCTCAACTACAGAAATAGCTTCTATCCCTGTTAATTCATCATCCCCTAATATTAGTTCAACGATTCTCATATATGTATAACGTATTAATTTATTTTTTTGTTTATCCTAAACTAGCACTTGTTACAATATTTCTATCTAACTCTTGTGCTGTACTAACATCTCCAGAAACTACAAATGCTCTTGGTGGTGGTTGATTGCCTAAAAGCTCTGCTAGTTGATTTGTGCCTGTAGCTCCTACTGTACTAAATTGTGGAGGTAGTGATGGTGTAGTTGCTGCAGGAATAGCAGGTGTTACATCTCCTGATGCTCTTGCTCCAATACCTGCAGGTGGTTGAGGTGGTTTAGTTGAGGCAATCTTTTTAACATTAGCAATACCTGTTGCGATTACTGCTGCTGCACCAATGAATCCAAATATACCACCCTGTGCTAATGCTTTGTCAGCACCTGCATAAGTATCTTGGATTGCTTGTGCTATTGCTATAGCTTTACCAAACTTAGAGTTTTTACCTACTATAGTTGCTAAGTTTCCTAAAGTCTGTTTAAATTGATTTTCTTTTGATTTACCTAAATCTTTTTCAAGTTTTACTTGTTGTCTGTCTGTTGCTTCTTGGTAAGCTATTAGTTCATCTTGTGCATCTTGAAATGCTTGAGTTCCTTTTTCATAAGAATTAACTTTCATTTGCAATCTCTTTTCCTCAACCACTCTTTCTTTTTCAAGATTGTCTATCATTGTTTGTATTCTTGTAACTTCGTTCTCTTGCATCTCAGCATTAAAATCTCTTTCTGCTTTTTGTCTTTCTGCTTTAGCATCTGCACTACTTAACTCTAATTCTAACTTTTCCTTTTCTAACGCTGTAGCATTTGATTTTTGTTCTGACAGAAAACCCTCTATTTGCGCTTCTACTGCTTTCTTTTCGTTTTTTGCAGATAGTAAGGCTAAATAATCTTCTTCTTTACCAGATAAGTCAAATTGTGCTTGTGCTTGTTGAATCATCAAGTCAACGTTTTCAAGCATTTTTTCTTTTTGATCTTCAAGTGTCTTTTTTAATTCATCATTAGCTTTTATTCTATCATCTATGTTTTTTAAATCGTTATCTCTTATTTGTCTTTGTTGCTCTGCTTGTCTGTCGTATTCTTCTATTAAACCTTGATTTTCTATTCTTGCTCTTTCAGCAGACTTTCTTAATTGTACATTAGCTTTTACATTTTCTGCTATTGACTTAATGCTTATTTTTCCAACACCCTCAACTACTTGACTTCCTGCTTCGCCTACCTCTGAAACTGCTTCTCCAAAATTCTCAACAATATTTTTTAAACCCTCTGCACCTGTGTCTAGTGTTTCCCCTATGTCCTGTCTAGTCTGTTTAATTGATTCGTTAAGTCTATCTATAGTTTCTGTGTCTCCACTTCCAAAAAAAGATTCTTCCCAAGCTAACTGAGCTTCTTGTAAGCCTAGTTTAATACCACTCCAAATTAATTTAAAAGGTGTTAAAACTACATCTAATATACCACCCATTACTTTGCCTAAAGCATCGAAACCATCTGTTGTAGAAGTTACATTATTGTAGACATCAACTAATACTTTAGATATCTCTACAAATACTTGATTGATAGTACCAATGACAACCTTAAAGGTGTCAGCAACTTGTTGATTGCTTTCTATTGCACCTTTTAATAACTCAAATGCTTTTTGCACTAAAAATATAACTCCTCCTGCTTTACCTATTTCGCCTAACGCTTTACCAAAACTCCTAGAACTCTTTTCAGCTTTCTTTTGTGTTTGTTCATTTTCTTTAAGCTCTTTCTTAACTTCTTCTAATTCTAGTTTTAGTTCTTTCACTTGCTTAATAGCTTTTTCTGCTGTCAGCTTAATTTCTGCTTCTACTATTGTTGCCATAAGTCTCTTTTAAAATTTTTATACACTTCCTTTATGCTTTCAGGGTGTTTGTATTTACCCTTAGCTATTTTTATGTTTTCTGTTTCGCCTTTTGCATAAGGCAATAAGTCTAATATATTTTTTATCATTATGTTAATACACTATTTGTATATGCTACTTTTTTTACTATCAATTCTAATTCTGATTTACCTGTCGTTAGGTCTGTTTGTATTGTGTTTATATAATACTCTTGTCCATTAATTACTATAGTATCATTTACACTATAGTTTAGAATAAAACTTACAGGTAGATGAGCTGATATTTTGATAATCCTACCATTCTGATTATATGTTTGCACAATGTATTGCTGATAAAATCTACTAAACAGACTATTACTATTTATATCTCCATTAAACTCATCATATTCAGCTCCGAAGTTTAAGGTGTGGTTTTCATTACTAGATACGTTAGAGGGTGCATTGTAACTTGTGTAATGTGATGAGGTTACTGTATAAGTACTTGAATTAACTACTCTATTAAAAAATATATATGGTTTTCCTAAAGTTGTTTTACTGTCTGCATCAACCCACCAAGACTCAATATTATTTGTTTCGTTTCCGTGATCATCTACTAAATTAATTAATACAGTTCTCTCAAAAGGAACATCTAAATTAAATGCTTGACCATCATATTTTTCAGGAGCTGAGTATCTTAAATCTCCAAATACTTGAGCATAATTATTAACAAACCTCAAACTTGTTTGGGTAACAGGATCAGAATATTTAAAGTTTATTTGATTATAAGGAACAGGTCTGTCTATAGTGCTTTGTGTTATATCAACGTATTTTGTTATATCTCTCTCTACTCCTAAAGTCATATAGTCATCAAATGTCTGTACATATATTTGTGAACTACCTTTTTTAGTGTAAGCAACTAAATTGAACATCTTAAATAAACCTGTTAAAAAATCTATAACTTTCATCTTAGGCAAATAGTCTTGTATGAAAATCATATAAGCTAATTGAAAAGCATTGTTACCATAGTAATGCTGTGTTGTTACGCCATTGACAGTTTTATCTATTTGTAAGCCAAAGTTAGCTAAGGTGTTTAAGGCTGTAAAAGATATGGCTTGACTTGTATTGTTATTAAACCTGATTTCAGGATCAAATACTCGAGCTGATAGGTTGCCACTTGTTAAGCCTTGAAATCTTACTACCATAGCTGTACTCGTTGTTTGCCTGTTTTGTACCCCTAGCAATTCGTTTGTTGTTTTGTCTCTAGAAATTATTTCTATTGGAACATTTGCTGCACTAGCTATAAATCGAAATCTTAATGTAAAAGACTCTCCCTCGTTTATTGTAAGTTTACCCCCAGACAATACATCCCCTGATCCACCTAAATAAGTATAATTATTTAACGTTTGCTTTACCCCTAAAGATGTGTAGTTAATACCAAAATATTTTGTAGTTTCATCTAGAGCAGTATAAGGTGTTTTTTCTCTATGTAACCAGAGATATAATTCATCAAACATATCACTCCCAAAGAATGTCTTAATACTACCCTCATCAGCCATATTGAAGTCTATGTTATACTGTGTTTCAATAGCTTCTATTACACGCTTAAGTTTTATTGCAGGTTTTAGATCTTTTCTTAAGATTGTCCAATTTATGTTTTTTAACTCGTTAGTGCTTGGCGTATCGTAAGTGTAATATTTTTCTAAACTAATCAAGGGTACTACTATATTACGATTACCTGTATTTGTTGCATCTATTCCTGTGCTTTGTAAACCTACTCTAAATGCTTGTCTTACATCTGCTGTTACTGTATCGCTTTTTATATCATATGTAGATAAAGGGTTTAATGCACTTAAATCTTCATCAGCAAATAATTCTTTTAAGCTATTAGGCTCTCCAAAGAAAACAACCTTATAAGTGTGAGGTTTATTGTTTTTCATACTAACTCCATCTAATCTTAATTTACCTGATTTAAAAGGAGTGTGGTTTATCTCAATTCTTGCAGCAACTTGAAATCTGGCATCAAAGCCACCTGTGATATCAAAGTTGTAATAGTGTTTAAATAGCTTGTTGTTTGTTGAAGATGCAGGTAAATTAAACTGCTTAGAAAAAGGTGTAAATACTACACTTATATCTTGAACATTCTGTATAGAATCTGTGATACTAATTGTCTCATCTTGGAATAAATCAACTCGAGTATCTTGTATATATAGTTGAACTTCACGCCTCATACTATGTTATTGATAATGTCGTTAGCTTCTTCTACCTCTAATGTATATTGAATTAACTTATCGTTTAATGATGTCTTTTTAAGTAAAGAGCTTGTGTTAACGATTACAGGTCTCCATCTGTTTCCATCAGTAGATTCATATTTTATCCATACATATTCACTTAATAAAACATCTTCTATTACTTCGTTGTATGCCTCTGCTATGTAATCTGTGTTTAATGTATATCGTTTCTTGCCTGTTTTGTTAAATACTGTTGTTTGATGATCTTCTTCTTCATAATTAGATGTAGCATACTTAAATATGTTTCTCTTAAATGTTTCGCTTTTAGTATTCATACTTTCGGATGACTTTAAAAAGAAATAAAGGTCTTGTGGTGCGCCATTCTTATTTATAAACCTCATTTGTACAGGACTATATTTAGCACTACAGATTCTTTGTATTGTCCAAGTGTATTGACCTGATGCTGAGGTAACACTTGTTGCTGTAGTACTTATTGTTGTTTTAGAGGTCGAGCCTGAGTTCATATCCCACACAAAACTTGCTGTGTTTTCAGGTAAGTAAACAATTCTTGAATCGCCTGTGTTAGTTAACTCGTAATCATCTGGGTCAATGTCATTACCACCGACACCTTGAGAAAAATAAGTATATCCATAAAATCCTGTGTGGGTTACAGTTGATGTTGCTAACTGACTACCTCCTCCATCTACTGCATCATAAGCATACCAAGTTGCTGAAATAGCTACTGTATCAAAGTTAGAGCCTGAAGCTCCACCATAATTAGGATCGTAATAATCTCTACATAAAGTTGATAGTTCAAATACAGTTCTGTTGCTTACAGCATTTTTTATAATAGTGTAACGTAATGTACCATCAATAGTAAGTTCTAACTTAGCTGACAGATGTGAGCCTGTTGTTATCGTTAGGTATTTAGGACTTCTTAGTAGTATATTAGCCATTATTCAAATATTATATTTTCTAGATCTGTTACAAATTTTTCTTGTAATTCTTTTGGTAGTTTCTTAACCCCTTGTTGAAAAGGTACAGTAAAAAACATACTTGGTTTTATACCTGATAAATATATGCTTCTTACCATCATATACCGTAAACTTTTTCTTGTGATAAATCTACCTTTCTTGTCTCTACCTCTTATACCTCTTTGTCTTATCCAATCTGTAAGACCTTTTCTTAATCCTCCCCCTCTACCTTTGCCGAATTGAAAAGGACTATCTGGTGCTTGTTGTTGACCATATTTTTTTGATCCTTTTGGTAATCTATTAGGGTTTGCTCCTTTTACACCCTGATCAACAAACTTACCATAATCTTCCATAAAAAACTTTACACCTACTATATCCCCTTTTTGATAAGGTAAATATTCTAAGCTGTTATATAGTTTTTTATTTACGTTTTTTTTACCCTTTGTAAGTCTTGACCTAGCTTGTTGTATTACAAACTTCCCAAACTTATTTAAATGTTCTTTTGTTTCTTTTAACTGCATACGTTTATATCATTTGCGATTAATACATTAAACGTACAAGCTACACCTGCCATTTGATTCTCAAACCTTTCATAAAAGAACTCACAAGAAGCATCTCCCTCTAATTGATATTTGTCTTGGTATAAAGTTCCTTTACTTAAAAGACCTACTAATTTGTTTGCTACAGCTAATTGTGTGTTTATAATATCTTGCTCGTTGTTGTTGCCTCTAAAGATGTCTGTTGTTTCATCCTTTGATTGATCTACTATATCCATACACATAACTGTAATGTTAAAGTTGAGGACTTGTTCTTGGATTGTTACGTTGTTTACTATTATGTGGCTTAAAGGAAAGATTGTTTGTTTAGATAAGTCTATATCGAATATATCGCCTGTTGTTACAGTATTGACATTCTCATCATTTAAGAGATTAGTCTTAATGGTGTCTGTGATTTGGTAATAGCCTCTTACTCCTTGATTCATCGGTTAAATTTACTTTTCATTTGTTTTGATTCTGTCTCTGCTTTGTCTTTCATAAAACTTAAAGCGTAAAGACAGGTGTGTATGTTTAGTTTAGTGATATCTTCAAATCTCCTAATATCTCCCTTAGCGAGGCTGAAAAGTGATTGATACCATCCCCATTTTCTCCCAAAATTTGCTGTTGGACTAAGTCCATCTCCTCCTCCTCCAAATAGCTCATCATAGCTTGAGACAAGTCCATCCCTAAATGATAAAAAAAAAGTATGGAACTTAATACAGCATCCATCGGCATTGACTTCATTATATCACTTTCTTCTCCTTGATAATCTTCTATTAAATACTTCTCATCATACTTTTGTTTGATAGGTCTGTAAAGGACTGCCATAGCTCTATGTAGATTATCCATATCTCCTATGTAAGTATCCAAGTCTATGTATTCTCCGAATGACATATCTTCTAGCTTAGGTATAAAGCCATAAGTTCTACCATTCATTTTAAACTCTTTGACTAGCTGAGGTTTTTCATTGAACATATTAGAAAGGATTGTTGTTATGTCCTTTATGCTTTTAGCTTTCATAGCTAGTATTGTGTCGCCTCTTAGTCCACAAAATATTTCTATCATTTTCATAGCTAAGAAGTTCTCATCTTCGTTCTCAGATTGTATCTTTAGATACTTTTGATATTGACCTAAAGTGATCTCACTTAAAGTGTCTGGGATATAAACCTCTACTTTCATATATATATAACGTAAAAAAATAAAGTTTTAGAAACTATCTAATTGCGTACTTACCCCTATTAGGATTCTTTAATTGCATCATTAAAGCGTATCGAGCTGCATCAATACAGTCAGGGTGTGTACCTGTAGGTTTTTGTAGATTGTTACCCTCTTTGTCTCTATCCCATACATAGCCTTGTAGCTCTCTTATTAGATTCTTAGAATGGCTTGTTATGTAGATTTCGTTTTGGTTGATTAGGTTTATCCCATAGACTATAGAATCTCTACCCTTTGATACAGGGAATACCTTGTGTCCATAGTTTCTTAGTTCTTGAATAGACTTAGGCTCTGCACTATCTGCGTATATGTGTTCTCGTATCTCGTTTTGTTTAATGAAGTAGCTAAGGTCTCTATTTAACATACCCTTACGATACAATACCTCATCAAAGATATAAGCATCATTCCATTTGTATAGTCTTATAATAGTTGAGGGATCTACAGAATAACCAAAGTCTAAGCCTGAGCAAAGTAATCTTGCTTCGCTTGGTATTTGGTCTATAGGTTTCCAATCAGGAATACACACACCCTCTAAACTACCTATCTGTCCAAGTCCATATACTTTCCACCAATTCGCCCAATAGGTTGAGGTCTTACCTTTCTCTCTTGCTTTCTCTATTTCTTTGACTATAGATTCAGGTAGACTATCGTTGTCTTTATAAGTTAAGGTTATAAAGTTCGCATCTTGCTGTCCTATTAGTTCTTTGTCTACCCAAAACAAATTAGCAGGATTGTAGTCTAACCAAATGTTGCCTGATGTTCTAACTGCTAATTGTTGGTAAGAATCAAAGCTAACATTGTTACACTCGTTTATAAATAAGTCTGTTCTTCTTGCGCCTCTTAATTTGTCAGGCTGATCTGTGCTAAAGAACTCTATATAACTACCATTACTGAATTCGTATTTTAAAGTACTCTTATTGAACTTTCTATCATCATACCTATTCAACCCCTTTAAGATGTTTAAGAAGTCTTTTAAAGCACCTCTACGCAAGTGTGGTATTGATTCAGCTACTATGCTTATTTCTTTTCCCTTGTTTCGAATTGCATAGTCTATAAGGATTGCTATGATTGCTATTGTTTTACCTGCTGATGATCCTCCTCTTATGATTCGGATTCTTTTGTCAAGTTCTCTTAGTTTTAGTAGTGCTGAGGTTTTGGTTACTTGCATTAATCAATAAATAAAGGTACATCTTCGTTTATGTGTATGTCCTTTGTTTCTTTTGGTTTACCTGCTACATAGTTGTAGTATAGTTGTACATATTTAAAGTCGCCTTTCTCTAAACCTTTTTTAAGAGCTTCAAATGCTAAAGGCTCAAGTGGTGTAAGTTTCTCTACTAATTTAAGCTCATCAGCTTTAGGCTTTCTACCTGATCCCTCTCTTTTACCTCCGTGTGTACTCATCTTGAAAAAACTTGATTAATCAAATATATAACGTTAGTTTTCTTCTTTTTTGTCAAGCTGTTTTTTAATTACCTCTACACTCAAGTAGATTTGGCTTACTATATTCTCTAATCTTTTTATTCTTTGTATTGTTGTGTATTTTTTGTTTACCATAGTCTGCCTTGTTGTTTATGTTGTTCTATTCGTTTCTTTGCTGCTTCAAAGTATTCTTTGTCTATTTCGTATCCTGTTAGATCAAAGCCTAAGTTATGACAAGCTATTGCTATTGAGCCACTACCTAAATGTGTATCTAATATTTTATATCCATCTTTAGCGTAATTGATTAACAGCCACTCGTATAGCTTTACAGGTTTTTCAGTTGGGTGTATTCGGTTTGGATTTTGTGGTGCAATCTCTATCCATTTAGATGTAGTTCCTAAATTTTCTGACAAACTTGCTATTTCACACATCGACATAGTAAAGTTTTCACTTATTGTCTTTTTTTTCCAAACAACAAAACCTTTCCATTGTGGCTGCTCAAAATTATTAGCACCCCATATAATTTGTTCTTTGCTTACTCTGTATAACTCTTTCCAATATTCGCTTGTTGGTCTGCCCTCTAAACTTTTCATAGAGCCATTTGCCCTCATATCTTTAGTAGGTTGATTAACATCTCTGTAAGGAGGATCAACAATAGCTAAGTCAAACTGATTGTCTGACATTTCTTTCATAGCTTCCATACAGTCTTGGTTGTATATCATCCGTTTATTTTTTTATAATCGTTTAGGTACACTTCTAATAGTGGTCTAAAATCATTTATTGAGCTTACAGCTAAATGTCCTGTCTTTGCCATTTTTTCGTATTGGTTAAACAAATGGTCTATTGCACCTTTATCTTTGTTTGCTTTTGTGTAAGCCACTTTGATAAATTCTCTAACACAATATGCTGTAATTTTTTTACTCCCATACTTTTCATACAAGTCAGAAAAATTATGTAATAAGTATTTACCAAACTCTACATCTTCTATTTTAGCTATACCTTTTTTAAATTTACTATTATTAGAGTGTGTTCCTCTTGTAAAGAATATGTTTATTACGTTTCCTACTGACACATTGTTAGAGTTGCTCATATAAGCATCATAAACTGTTTTGTAGTCCTCGTTTTGATCTGCAAATGTTTTTAAGTAATCAAACATACCCCAAGCCTTGTTTCCGTTGTTTAGACTTATAATACAATCCAAATGTTCTTTTACTTGTTTAGTATCTACCCAATCTACTATATATGCAGGTACTGTTTCTTGTTTTAGCATTTTTGCTGCCTCAATTCTGTGGTGTCCCTCTAACACATCGCCTGTTACTGATGCAACTACAGGTATTAACCATCCATAGTCTATAAGTTTTGTTTTAAAGTTCTCTGCGTGATTGATTGTCATATCTCTATTGACTTTTGCATACTTTAATTTGTTGATTGGGTAATTAGGTTTAAATTTTCCTTTTTTTAGTGTTTCCATTGTTTTTAGATTTAGTTATTAATTATTATTCTGTTCCTGATATTATTTGATCGTGTGGTAGTCTGTTGCGATTGTATTGGTCTATGTACCATTGTTCGCCTCTGTCTCCCTCTATTTCTTTTTGTAAGTGTGCTAATGCTCTCCAAGCTATTTTGGCTGAGTGTCTTACTCCGTCTATATCGTGCATACCATTCTCCATTAGGTGTCGCATAAGTGCATCAAGATCATCACTACTCTTTTCTCTATCCCAATGTATCTCCTCATCAGGATGATGTTGTTTAGATCCTATGTAGCTTACTCTTGCTACTTCGCATAGTGCATCAGGGAAATACTTTATTAGTCCTCTATACAAGGGTATCTCTTTTCTCTTTTGTTTGTTCTTTTCCATCTATATCGTTTAAGGGTAATTTGTCTACTATCTTTAATAGTCTCTTTAAGTCTTTTTCTTT
>Ga0196899_1001010_pt1 | contig 14074 bp, 30 predicted proteins | sample VirMetDEL_Sep_01_FD_169095 | JGI IMG/M metagenome (GOLD analysis project Ga0196899, IMG submission 169095) | Aqueous microbial communities from the Delaware River and Bay under freshwater to marine salinity gradient to study organic matter... | ecosystem: Environmental > Aquatic > Marine >... | reverse complement strand
TACTTGTACGCGTTATTCCATTGCCCAAGAGTAACCTCGTGTCTGCCAGTCGGTAGCTTAACTATTTTCTTCTCTTTGCCGTTTGCCGTTATTCTGTATTCGTTCATCTTCTATCTTTGCAAGTAGTTTATATAACTTATTCTCATCCCTTAAATTAGGGCAGTCATTTAGTTTTTCAATTAATTCTAATATCTGCACCTCTAACTCCATCATAGGTACACTTTTGGTTTAGCCTTTCCGTAATTATACCACACAAAATAACCCATCGCATCAGTACTGTGGTTAATGCTCTTGTCGGGTTCATCATTCTTATATCCTATCGTTTCTAAATGCTCTGTGAATATAGGGCATTTATAGGTATTTATAAAAACCGTTTGATTTTCGAACACCTTGTTCATCGTGTTAATTCTATCCCGGACAAATGGATTGCTTGTTAATGCCTTGATTCCAAAGTTGTACTTCTTGAGTATATTAATATCAGTCTCCGCTGCGCTTGTTTTTCTATTTTTACCACTTGCATCCGGGTACACTATTACCCGGTTATTAGGAAAGTCTTGCTTTATCTTACTTGCTACTGCATCGGTGTTATAGTAATTGATATATTCAGCTACCGCAGTCGCTACTCCGTTGTCTATTACGTTTACAATAGCGCACATTTGATTGATGTTAAAGTCCATACCAACATGCAAAATATCGCCCTCTTGTGCTTCCCGGTCGGAGTGGTTATTTACTCTATCAAAAGCATAGTAAACATTTCCACTCGTGATATTTACAAACTCGCCATTCAAATAAGCTTCTAATTCTGTAGCCGAATAAATGCCTTTTAAGGTTTCTATGTATGCACTCGGCAAATAAGGATTATCTTTTGTTCTCGCTTTAACCAGCACTCTGTTTTCATCCTTATTTTTAACGAAAAAGTCGTACATAAACCTAAAGCCTTCGGGGGTGCTTACAAAGTCTAAACTATTATGCTCTCCATTAGGTAGTTTCTTTCTATTCCTTGCTACTACATTGACCAACACTTGGCGCATCTTGTCCTTTGGCGGTATATCTGCTTCGTCTATCAAGCTATATCCTACCTCATACCCAATTATGTACTCCGGACTATCTATTGAGCGCATTATTATCTTACCATATTCGGTGTTGAACTCCTTATCCGACTTATTGAGGTCGTAAGTAATACCCATCATTTGCAGGTACTTCTCAAAATTAGGGAAGGCGATGTCTTTTATTAAGGAGTAAGTAGGTAGATAATAAGCTACTGATATATTCGGATACTTTTTTTTCTTTTCAATAGTCTTTATCGTAGCTGCTATGCTTTTGCCACTACCGAAACCAGCAACCAGGCCGGTATGTACTGCATTGCTCTTAAGAAATTCAGCTTGATGTGTTAGTATTTCTATCATTTACGATAACGTATTGCGTAGGCTCTACTGTTCGGTTTGTGTTATCCACCTCTTGCTTGTCTTTATAGCCGTGATTATTCTTTAAATCGAAAATCGTAATAGTCGGATTGGACAAACCTACTAAGCCATTAACTACTTTTTGCCGTTGCACCTTTAGCTTCGCTTTTTTTATTGTTGAAAAAAACGGCTCATATCCTTTGGCTTTTTCGTAGTTGTTTAATGTTTGGTAAGTGCAGTCTAAAGCTATGGCTAAACCCTCTATTGTGTAAGGCTCTGTAATTGGCTTTCCGTCTTTTACCAGTATTATATTCTTATCACAAGCATCAAAATAAGCGTCTATATCCTTTTGCAAATCTTCTGGTGTTTCCCACTTCTTCGCTCTCCCATCATTGCCTATTTTAAACCATCCACTATTTTGCTCTGCCATTATTCTATGCTTTTTATTATCTCATACGCTACCATTCGGTAATCTTCTTCATCTCTATCTTGATTAGTCATAGCGCATAACTCTTCAAATGTTGTCTCGGTTAGTTTACTTGGCAAATTCCAGTCGTTTGATAAGTTCATTATTAAAATCGTTAGGTATATTATTTCGCACTCCTCGTATCGTTCCTCATTTTCGAGCCAATCCATAACCAGTAAAGCGATATAAACACCATATTCTAATATAAACTCAGCGCACTCCTCAAAATCATCTAAAGTAAACATTTGCCATTTCTTAAACTTAAAAAGAGCAGGTGCAAAGTCTCACCTCAAACACCTACTCACTTAACCAAATCAAATCGGCTTAAATATAACAAATATTGATTACTTTATTTTCTTAAGTTATGCACATCAGTTAAAAAAGTTGCCCTCTATTAACTTGTTTACTGCATAGGTCAAGTAAATAGTAATAATATACACGCCTATTAGCCATCTGTCTATTTGTTTCATATCAACTTAATCTAACTTCAAATGATTGTTATCCAATATCTCAAAAAACTCACCTCGCATTGCTTCCCATTGCTCTAGCTGCTCATTATTTAACCCAGTTGGATTGTATTTTAGTGTGCTTCTAAACAACTGCTTTATATCCCATAAAGCCATGTACATTTTGCCGGCATTGTTAGCCATTTCGTATTCATCTCTATCTTCAGGTAGTTCAAATTCTATTATTGCTTTCATTGTTTTTATTTCACGTTATATGCAAGTCGCAACTTCGGTCCAAGCAGCGATATATATTTTGTTACCATTTTTATCTACACCATTGCAGTACATTCCATCCAATGTATGAATTATAATTTCATCACCTTTACTTATTGGTATTGACGAAGGTGGTGTTGTGACTTCATTATCAGTTACTATTACCTTTGTTCCGTAATTTATATTATATGCTTTCATAGACTATCCATTGCTTCTTCAATCATTTGCTTTACTTGTGGTATAGGGGTATAACATTCTTTAAGTTCTTTAAAATTTTGTTTCCACTTCTTATTGATGCTATGTTTTATGGCTCTTACTCCATTGCCTTTGTCATTAAAAAACGCAAGAAACTTGATTTCTTCTTTAGTCACTTCGTAGACATAAGCCAATTTATTTGGCACATAATCAAGCTTGTAAAAATTTCCAGTCATCTCTTTCATCTTAAACCCTCCTTTTCAATCAAATCATCTATCGCATCTTGCTCTGTTCTTCCATATCCGATGCAATCGCCCTCATCCCAATCTTCTCTTGATGCCGACCAGTCGTAATCTCTTACTGGAATAGGTGGGCACTCGTGGATTGTTATTATCTTTCTCATTGTTTTATTTTTTAACCGCAGAGTTTAACATATCAATAAATAATTTCAACTTTTCTAATTCGGTAAATTTAAATAAATCATAATCAAAGATATACACTTCCCAATTATTGTGTTCTACCACATCATTTGCATCACTTATTAAGCATAAATCTCCAATGTCTAAAGTATAGTAATGCCAATTGTTAGGTGCGCCCGAGCTTTCGGGTGTATTGTCTTGTCTTTTAAATCCTAATTCAATTAAATGTTTTTCCTTTATCATCGCATTATATTTTCGAAAGTTATCATAACACCATATCGAAAAAAAAGCCTACTCGGTTTCCCTTTTGGCTTTAATTGTTTTTATTTTTTAAAATGGCAAGTCATCAGCAACTTGAGCAGTTCTTGCACTTGTTGGCTCATTATTTCTGCTCTGTGGCTCTTTTAAGTTTCCTATGTAGATTGCCTTTGCGCCAGCCTCTCGCTCTTCTTTAGACTGGCTTATTTGGATTGATGCCTTATTCCCGTAGTTATCTAATTCATCGTTAATCCATACCACTACGTTTAGATACTTCGCGCCATTCTCAAACGGATTGCCATTTTTGTCTGTGCTTACAATTTTTGTCTTGTCAATTTTGTTAAGGTCAATAGACCCAGTTAGCATTTTACTCATGTTTTTTTAGTTTAAATTATTAGATTATTGAGTTCCTTAAAGATATGGTTTTTACTTGATTTATTTACTTTTTTATTGCTTGAATTTAATCAAATCAGCTATTTGTAATACATAAGTATCTGTTTTAAATTTCCAATTTCCCGCATCAATTTCCCCTTTTTTAGCTAACCTTGATTCCTTAAAAAAATCTTGCTTTTTTTTATACCCAGCTAAATAGCAGGTCTTAAAATTATAAGTTACATAAGTGAAAAAGTAGAAATCGCATTTTTGATGTGGATTGTAAGCTGGAATAACGGCATTAAAATAATCTTTTGGCTCATAATTAGTAGCCTTGCATTTTACATCTACTTTGAATCCGTTAATTATTAAATCGTAGTCATAGGTTTGATTAAAATCTACATTAGCACCCTTGCCTATAAAGTAATCGTTTACCATTATTTCGCCAATAGCACCAAATATATTTCCCTCGCCTTTTTTTATTGAATTTTTTAATACTTTAAATTCATAAAGTTCTTCTGCTCGGCTATATTGACTGTTGCTTATTTGTAATTTAACCATCTATCTATTTTTAAAAATGCAATATTCCCTATCATAAATACCCAATAACAAATTAACTTCATTTCGCAGTTGTATTCGATTAGATACATCTTGCATTTGCCCATTTACTTGAACTTTAAGCCACTTTTTTACTTCAATTAGCTTGTTGTTTAACTCAAGGTAAAAACTCTTTGTATGGTTGTTTATTGGTGTTTGCTTTAATGACTCCATAAACTGGATGTAATCTTCTCCGTATGTCTTGATTATTCCTTGCCGATAGTTAAGCGCATCACCACTTTTAAAGCTATTTGATTGAAAGGATTGAATATGAATGTTGTGAAGATTAAACCTTATTTGACTATGTCCACCAGCGTGATAGTAATGACCAGCAGCCATTTTACCAAAGTTACCAGTTGCAATGCAAGGTAAGCCATTGTCAATTATTCTTACTAATTCGTTTACTTTTGGCTGGATGTACTTTGACTGCACACCACTTACGCTTTCAAGATCAATTAAACGCTGCTTCTTCTCCTTTTGCCATTTAGACTTCTCTTTTTTCTTGGCATAATTTATAGCACAGATCGGACTGCAAACATATTGCAAAGGCTGTTTCTTTTCAAACATTTTTTTGCACTCTTTACATTTGCGTTTGTTTGTGGCCATATCTAATCTTCAAAAAACGTCAAAATATCGTGATAAATATCGGTATAATTTCTATCATTTTTATAGTAATTCTCATGATAGTTTATCGGACTTGCCAAACTTGTTCTTGCCATTTTAAATTCATCAACTACATCCTGGTGGCTAAATCCTTGAGTAAGCAAATAATTAATAAGCGCATTTCTTATGTTCTTCTTTTTCTTGCTTTGATTCTTTTGCTTTAATTCCTTTTCAGTAATTGAGTAAACCGACTTACAAAAATCATAGAATAAAGTTAGCCTTGCATATTTGCTTTTATAAATTTGTAAATCATCAATGAGCAAAACATTGTCAAGATTGTTTTTTCTATCTTGTAATTCTTCCCTACACTCCCTAATCAAAGTGCTTAACTCGTTATCCGTTAATTTTTTTATGTCCATTGTTTTAGTTTTTAGAAATATCTATACACCTCACTTTCCCAATCTAAATAGATTTCATCATTTGTATCGTAAGCGTTTTCCACCCTGCGGAGTCCATGAATTACTGTACTATGGTCTTTCCCCCAAATAGAACCTATTTGTTTTAGGCTTAAAGTAGTCCTTGCTCTTGCTATTTTCATTATAGCTTGTCTTATACATACAACATCTGCGTTTCGGCTATTGGCGTATGCTTCAAGCTGGTAGTCTGCTATAATTCTGTTGTATAATTTACGAAAATCGTCGGGTGTTAATTGCTTTCTTTTCATTCCCTCGTGATAGTTGCTAATTAAAGCGTGATTAATTGGTTTCATTGTTTTTTATTTTATTAATTATTTAATCTGTGCAAAATCCGCTTTGACATCCGCTACCAGTTCCAAAAAAGAAATTGCTTTGCAATCCTAATTTTTTTACATCAGTGTAATTCATTTCCTTTTTAAATTTGTGTTTCATTTTTGCTTCTATTTCGGCAAACCATCTCATTTTTTGTGGCTCATCATCCCAATTTTTTCTTAATTGTTGAAACGGCTTCCAAAAACATCCTACGCAGTTGCTATCTTCTGGAAAGTTTAAATTACTTTCTTTTGACCAAGATACTACTTGTCGTGTAGTAATTAAATTTTCAATCAATGGAAATGACAATTTACGCCATTCTATTTCTTTCCATTTGTTTCTGCCATTTGAATTTTGTCCGATAATCGTTTTAAAATGCGTGTTGTCCTTGTTCCGCTCCCCTCTTTCTCTTTCATCGTATCTAAATCCTATTTGCATATCTACAATCTCGCCAATTTCATTATGGCAATATTCAAAAATTGGTTTCATTTTCATTTCGGTAGTGCAAAATCTCCACATTTGATTTGGTAGTGCTTTCTTATTTTTAATCACTTGCTCAAATGTATCTCCAGCCACCCAAATAATTTCACTACCAAGTAATTGTTCCAAATCTCGCATCACATAAAGTGTTTTATCGCTTTCAGCAGTTGCAATAAATTCACGACCTAATTTATCGGATACATATTTCACCAACTCTTTATCTTTTGGAGTGCAGTAATCAGTTTCTATGCAAACCAAAGAAAAAATATTTACATCTGCTGGATAATGCAATGCCATATAAGACGATGTTTTTCCTCCGCTTAAACTGTTTACCTTAATCATTTTAATATATTGTTTATTGTTTTTTCTTCATATCCCAGCCAAATTAAGATATTGACAAGTTCTTCGAAATCTTCATCGTTTAGCTTACTAATAGCTTGGCTTATGGCTTCATCATCTACTTTTTGGAGTAGCTTCTTGATTACAAATATAGACATTTGTGGCTCTATTAGTGATATTTGTTTTATTGTTGACATTATTTAAAAGTTATCATAACACCATATCGGTGTTTGTTCTCCTACATAAGCGTTACTTATATTATATTCAAAGTATTCGATAGCATCTTCATTACTCATATGCTCTCCTAATATCTCTAAACATTTACTTACAGAATAAATAAGACACATCGAATTAATTTCAACACCTATTACTGCATCATTAAATCCATCAGCAATCAAAAAATCTTGATCATAATAATTTTCTAATATTTTATCTATCATCTTTATTATTTTAACTTCTACATTGATTCTTTAAAAAATCAACATTACCAACTACAATACTTAAATCTACTTCACTCATATCAAACTCCTCAAGAAAAGAATGAGGCGTAGGTATTCTCGTTTTATTATCTACATAAAAGTTTTGACCGAAAGTAGCGGCTAAAATAGGAAATACTGAATCTGTACTTCTCATCATTGGATGATCGTAATACGAAAACTCTGTCGGATCTCCTTGACCTAAACAGTGGATAGGCTTAATAAGTAAGCCCTTTCTTTTCAAATAGTCATATGCCATATGACGTGCTTCTTTAATACCTTGATCATCTTTCCAATCAGATAACCACGCTTGTGGTACCGCAATCTTAGAGAATCCAATTACATGAATCCACTCTTGGTTAATACCCCATTCGTATGCTTCAAGCCAATCCTCTTTTGTTTTACCTTGAGGGCAAAAGAAAATGTCAATCTTATTAATTAAACCTTCTTGCTCCATACGATCACGAAAAGTGATTATATTTGAGATTGTTTGTTGTTTATCAAATAAAACGTCTGGAGCGATTACTTCGTGAGGCATTAATTCTTTACACACATCAATTAGTACATCCTCTGTTACTAAAGCTCTTTCAGCTGCACTATTATCTAACGTAATCCACTTACCATCCTTTTTTTGTTCAAGAATAAACTCTCTGTAGTGTGGGAATTGTACCCACAAATGTGCAAGTACAAATATACGATCTCCTAAATTCATTAAAGCCAAATTACTTACTGGCGATATTACATAAACATCCATATTAATATCTACTTTGATCAATTAAATTAAAAAACTCTTGTCTTGTTCCTATTTCATTTGTCCAAAAATATCCAGACATTTGAGATGTTTTCATTACTGAATCGTGTTTAACTCCTCTACACTTTACACAATTATGTTGCGATTCTATTACAACAGCTACACCCCTATTGCCTAAACACAATCGGTCTATGTGATCGTGAATTTGTTTAGTTAACGATTCTTGAATATTTGGTCTTCTTGAATAAAAATCTACTATTCTATTCAATTTACTTAACCCAACTACAAGATCATCTTTTTCTTTACCAGCTATATAAGCTACGTGAGCAACACCACTAAAAGTTAAATTGTGATGAGCACACATACTCATAACCGGAATTCGAGTTTGACAAATGATACCCGTATATCCTTCGTCATTAGGGAAAGCAGTTATAACTGGCTCTTCACTTATTGAACCTGAAATTAAATCATTTACCCACGCCTTTGCAACTCTATAAGGTGTCCTATCGCTATGAGGATCAGCCTTCCAATCGAAGCCTAATGATTCTAGAAATTTTCCATAATATTCAGCAGCTTGATCAATCATTTTCTGCTTTTCTTCACTTGTACGAGGAAGATTACCGTTAGCTTTTTGTAGTAATTTCATTGTTTAATTGTTTATGATTTTTAATTTATTTTTAAATATACGATAAATTTGTTGGCACTCTAACTCTATTGGATGATTATCTGCATCTTTAAAAGATTGAGTGTCTTTTTCTGCATTTCTTTTAACATATCTCTTTTCTCTTTCCTCTATAGGTACCTCAAGCCAATGAATTTCTCCTGGATGAATTTTCATTAATTGATCTAAAATAAAAGGCTGTCTAATTCCATCTATTAATATTACTTCTTCATTACTTTGTTTATATTTAATTAGACTTGAATTAATCTTATCCAATATTTGTATTTCTAAATGCAATGTATCTTGTAATTTTTCTCTATCGTTAGAATTAATTATATCTCTAACAATATCTGATACCTTTATTCTTTTATATTGTGGCTGATAACTACTTTTACCGCTACAAATTCTACCACACAAATATATTATTTTCATAACTCTACTATTCCAAAAAATTCTCCATCTTCAGATACAGAGCATCTACAGAGATCAAAATTAATTAATAAGTTTTCTGCTATATGCTCACAAGACATTCCTTTAAAGTTACAGCATTCATAATCTTGATCATACCAATGATCGTTTATGTATTTTTTTATTTTATGTTTAAAGTCTATAAACTCAACATCTCTATCATTATGATTAACTTCTCGAGTACATTTGATTTGGAATGTATGCCTATGTAAATACTTTAAATATTCTACATTTGCAAGATTACAATTACTCCATTGATGTAGACCTTCTATATCAATTCTTACTTCTATGTATTTTTTTAAATTCATTATTTTATATCTTTAGTATTTTGAAATTGTCCATCATATAACTCTGATTCATAATTTTCTATCATTATGATTTGAGCAACTCTTGCACCTCGTTGTATTATTATTTTTTGAGTTGCTATTAATACTGCTCCCATTTTTTCTACTTGAAATCCTGGATCATAAACACCACTCGTAATAATTCCACCACATCTTAAAATTGAAGATCGGTGTCTTATGAATGCTGTGTGATAACAATCCAATTTACATCCTTGCTCAAATGTTAATGAGTATGTGCCGGGTTCTAAAACATAAATTGAATCACCGGTATTAGAAAGTGTGGTTTTCACTTCAGTGTATTCATTAATTTCAGTTTTGTTAGCGAGAACAGAACCTCCATTTATTTTATTTACTGATTCCAGTGTCAAATCATATCCTACTTGAGCTTTCTTACCTTTGTTGTTTGTTGTTAAGTATAATTCTAATTGCTTTGCGTGTAATAACATTGTTTATTTGTTTTGATTAATTAAATTTATTTTTTTTATTTACCTATACTCCTCTTTGAGTATCAAATGCTATAATGTGATCTCGTCCGGTCATATTATATCCGTGTACTTCACACATCTGAAATACTTTTCTATACATTGGGATCAATTTTTCTCTTGAATCGCCTGCCGGCATTATAAAAGTTTTGTTTTTTGGTATTTCGAGATCCAATCTAAAAGATTCAATTTCAGAAAGATTTTCGCTTGATCCATCCCAGACCGGCTTATAATGATAATCGTTATGATATTCTATAGTCTTTTTTATAGCATCTTTATTTAGACGCAATCTATTATGAGTAGTTATCATTTTTTCATTCACTATTGATCCATTAGGAGTTATGGCTCCTACTTTTGGTATTGAATTTGAAAATTTAGGAGACAGTGAAATTAAATTTATTGGATAATCAGTTTGAAGAAAATGAGAACCTTCAGTCTCCATGGTTATAAATATATTCCTTTCGTGAGCAAAATAAGTTAATTCATTTACTAACGACGAATGCATTGTGGGAGATCCTCCAGTTAACATCATTTCAGATATGTGAGGATTTTCATCATATATTTTCACTATATCATTAAATGAAAAAGTACCTTTTTCTGGATGTATACTTGTATACCAACTATCACACCATCCACCTTCACCAAAAAAACATCTATGAGTGCATCCAGTAGTTCGTATAGCAATTGTAGGTCTACCAAATCTACTTCCTTCTGATTGTACGCATCTATACAATTCCAATATCGGTAGTGTTTTATCATAATTTCTAATTCTATTTAATTTCATTGTTTTATGTTTTTAATTATTCAAATATAGCTGAATTTCTTTCATTTTCAAAGAATTCCACTTTAATAACTTTAACTCTATTTTGTGTTTCTTTACTTACAAAATCGTTTAATTTTATATAAATAAATTCAGCAAACTTTTCTGCTCCTACAGCACCTTCCATAACTCTTAATTGAATTACTCCAATTTGATTTAAATGTTCAAAATATTGCATTTGTGGATCATCATTTGCAATTAAAACAGTATGATCAAACATATAATCCATCCACTCCTTAGGAGTCATTCCATCAATTTTATTTTTTGCTCTTTTCATTCCTCCAAAATCCCAAACCCAATTTCTATAATCTAATTCACCTTCAAAAGTCACTTTAAACTTTATTCCATATCCGTGAAGAAATTTACAATGAGTACCATCTGCCTTCCATTGACGAAATACTGTACTAAATCCATCGAAAGTTTTTGTTGATTTATATTTGTTTTCCATAAATAATTATTTTTAAAATTTAAATTTATTCAAATCGTACTTTTCGTAATCGCTCGTCGTTACCCATAAAGGCTTTACTTGATCTGCATTTAGTCTTACTTTTTTAAAACCTTCTGTACCATATCCAAGTTTTAACATCTCTTCATATGAATAAACCTTTACACTTTTGTCAAATTTAACAAATTCTGCAATGCTCGGCGATGGATAAGGGCAGTTATCTATCACATAATTTACTGCATCGGTTAAACGCTGGTCTGTAAATCCGTTTCGCTTTAAACTTTCAGCAAGTAAGTTAGTGAAATTAGTGTCCAATCCCTTAAAAGCCGTTAATATTTTAGCGCAATTAAACTTAACACACTCCATTGTAAGACTATCCTGATAAATAGATAGTGTTTTTTCATCTAAAGTGCCGTTCGATAGACTCGTTAAAGTCTTCAACGCTAATTTGTCTCGTATCTTTTCCATTATTTTTGTTTGTGTAGTTGTTTTCTAAAATTTTAATAAAATTACTTTTGTCTATTATCCAATCAAAACTTGCAGTCCAGCCGTTTTTATTTTTACCATTAAGAAAATTAGAGTCAGCAGTCAGATCTATCACCTTTTTTATCTCTTCCTTACTGTGTTCTTTTAATCTTGCTAAAATATGTTTTTTCCTTTTATCAGTTAACTTTACCACTTTTGGAAGATTAACACAAACTCCGTTAAAATATTCGACTACACCCTCAGCCAATTTATTGGCATTAGTATTATCTTCTTTTATCTTATCTAATCTTATCTTATCTTCTCTTATGGCATTGCGTTCGCTATGCGTTTGCATTGCATCTGCATCTTTCCCTTTGTTTTTGTTGTGTTTAGACCATCTGGCTTTGGCTGCTTTACTTGCTTGATTGCTTTTATGTCCAAATTCCGATAGCTGATTATCGAGAAATTTAATTACTATTTGTTCGTCTGTAATGCAAAATACTTGCTCTTGCATTAACTCATGCAATGCATTTGCATTACCATTGCATAACTTCTGCACTACTAACTTGTATGGAAGATTACCTAATCTGGCCCAATACATAGTACAAATATCAATAAATAATCCCTTTGACTCTCTGCTACACATTTGAACAAGTCCATTATCCCATTCACTTGGCTCAAATTTAAAATATGGTAATTCTTTCGCCATAATTAATCATCTAATAAGTGTTTCTCTATACTTTTAATTAATTCTTTGTTTTGCTTAATTCCGAATACAACATCAAGTAAGTAATCTATTTGTAAAGTTAACTGATTTTGAGCAGCTAAACCGTCGTTTGCGACTTTTTTCCCGCATTCGATTTCAACTATTGATTGTTGGCGTTTAAGTTCACGTTCTAAAACCCCTTTATAAAGCCTTGTCCTTCGCTTAAATTCTTTGCTCATCGCCAGTTCTTCCATAGCGAGGTCAAGTAAACTGCATAATACTATCGTCTTACTAAATTGTCTTTCATTACTCATCTTACCACATTTTTTTGACTAAAAAATATCCTAACTCATCCGCTTTTTTACGCAACTTTTCAATTTTTTCATCGTGTCGCATCTTGGCGCATTCATAGCGTTCTTGATCGCTTTGTGTTATTCGGAATAGACTGTACTTTTCGCCTTTCATTTCCTTAATTAAACCAGCATCCAGTAACTCAGAAATCCGACCGCTGAACTGGTTTAGTGATTTATCCAAAATTACTGAAATTTCGGGTAAAGTCATAACGTGGTTCTGTTCGATAAGATTGTAGATTGTGGCTGCATCTCCTTGAAATGTGCCATCTGTGATGCCTTGAATAAAAGCTTCGGTTTTTGCTCTTGTCATTGTTTTGTTTTTTAAAGTTTAATAATATTATTGATAGGTTTAATTGTGTTCATATACTCACGAGCTAATGTGATGCACTCGTTCCTTTGAGTTATTCTAATCGGGTCGAATGAATGCGGTATTATATGAAGCCTCTCCGCTACTGGAATCTCGTTAAAGTCCATAAACCACTCTAAATGAACGTTGCTGGATTGTAGGCAGTATTCCTCAAGTCCTTTGCGAGTAAAGATATGGTTACAAACCAACTCCACGACATCAGCTATAAACTCATCACGCACATCTCCGTTCATATCCGTTATGTTATACTTCCAATCTAAACGTCTAATCTCATCGTCTATTAGCTTTGCTGGTGTATCAACCAATACATGGACAAGTAATGAATCTTTGATATTCCATAAATCCATGTAGCAATCTAATTGGCGCAAATAGATTTCATTTGGAGTGCTTAATAAATGCTTGTTGAATGACTCGAAACTCCACGATGTCTTAATGTCTATTATCAAGTTATCGTCTTGGATGTCACGCTTACCAGTTACCCACCTATTGGCTCTGCGCTCATCGTCTTTTGTGAATGGTTTACCTAATACCTCGCTTACTAAATCTCGCGCATGTTTTTCTTTTTCAATGCCTTTGTCAAAGTACTTGGTTTCAAGTTTTGATCTGCGCCCAGTACGAGCCTCAAAGACTAAATCGGTGCAAATACGTTTAGCGGTGTCGGTTAGCTTATACGTTTGGCTTTCGTTGTGCTTATGCTCTAATGAGTGCCAAGTTTTAAGCTGGTTGTCTGTTAATGGTCTGCCCTCTCCAGCTTGGCGCTTCCGATAGTCTGCTAATGTCTCAGCTTGGTTAGGTGTTAATGGTTTTGGCACAGATATAATGTTACCGACCATATGACTGCGAAATATGTAGTTATCGAAATTCATTGTTTTGTTTATTTTTAATAGTTTTTAGGATTATATAAATCTTTCAAAATATCCAAAAATTGCTGCGTAGTGATTGTTCCATCTTGGTGCTGCTTAGTTAAAGTATCAATTAGGTCTTGAGGTACTTTTGGCGTTTGATCAGTTGTCATTTTGTTTTGTTTTTGATTAACTTGATAATGTAAATATACAAACATTTTTTATAACTGCAAACATTTTACAAAAAAAAATAAA
>Ga0196899_1000998_pt1 | contig 14240 bp, 18 predicted proteins | sample VirMetDEL_Sep_01_FD_169095 | JGI IMG/M metagenome (GOLD analysis project Ga0196899, IMG submission 169095) | Aqueous microbial communities from the Delaware River and Bay under freshwater to marine salinity gradient to study organic matter... | ecosystem: Environmental > Aquatic > Marine >... | reverse complement strand
CAGTCAGCAGGGGCTGGCGAGCTGTGGGCACGTCCGCGCAATCTGACCACACCGAAGCTCACGCCCTCGTCGCCGCGTTGAAGGCTGCGAAGGGGGTGGGCGATGAGTGACATCATCACGCCGAAGCGTGCGCGGGATCTTAATAGAGAAGGTATCACGGATGCTCAGGTTATGACGGCTGTCACTGTTAAGCGTATTGAGTGTGGTGGCTTTGACATGGGTTATTTGTTGGAGTGGGTAAAGGAATGATTGTTGTTGGATTAGGAAAAGCAGGTTGTAATATTGCGAAGGCTTTTTCAAAGTTCCCGCAGTATGAAACTTTTACTATCGATACAAACGACGACGCAAGCATTATGATTGAGGAATGCTCTTCTCACGAAGAGTATGACGCAAAGTTTCCCCACTTAGAGTTAGATATTCAAAACGAAGAAGTATTGGTTGTTATTGCTGGCGCAGGAAAGATCTCTGGTGGTTCTTTGCGTTTGTTGGAGCAACTTCAAAACAATAAGGTTACAGTTCTTTACATTGAAGGCGATCTAACGATTATGTCCGAGATACAAAAGAAGCAAGAGAAGATTGTTTCTTCTGTACTACAAGAGTATGCTCGTTCAGGCGTATTAGAGCGTATTATTATGGTCAATAACGCGCACATTGAACGCAGCATTGGTGATATGTCTATTATCGGTTATTACGATACTCTAAACCAAGCGATTGTAAATATTATTCATATGACAAACGTATTTAAGCATTCAGAGCCTGTAATTGGCAACTTTATTACCCCATCAGAATTGTCACGAATCTGCACGATTGGTGCTGTGACGTTGGAGGGTGACGATTATACACAGTATAAAGAAAAGTGGTTCTACCCCTTGACACACACGAAGGACGTGGTATACTACTATGGTATTGGAGAGGATGACCTGAAGAATGACGGCACTCTGTTCAGAAAAATCAACAACTTTGTTAAGTCTAGGCTTGACACGGGAGCGAATGTATCGTATGGTGTGTTTAGAACGAGTTACGAACAGAAATATTGTTATTGCATTCGGTATTCCTCTGTGGTACAATATGTTGACAAGCTTTTAGGCGATCAGGATATTAGCTGATCGTACTCTAACCCAAGAAAGGAAATAAAAAATGGGTATCAATTTAGACAAAATGCGAGAGAAGCTCGCAGCCTTGCGAGGTGAGGGTAAGGGTGGAGACTCCGTTTTCTGGCGTCCCGAGGATGGTGAGCAGGATATTCGTATCGTGCCTACTGCCGATGGCGACCCCTTCAAGGAGATGTGGTTCCACTACAATGTTGAAAAGGGCGGCTTCCTTTGTCCAAAGCGTAACTTTGGCGATAACTGCCCCGTATGCGAGTTTGCTTCTCAGCTATGGCGTGAGGGCGTAGACAACAACGACGAGCATTCTAAGAAGACTGCAAAGTCTCTTTTCGTTCGTCAGCGTTTCTTCTCTCCGGTTATGGTCCGTGGTCAGGAGGATGCAGGAGTTCGTATCTGGGGTTACGGAAAGACCGCATACGAGAATCTTCTTTCTCTCGTGCTCAACCCTGAGTACGGTGATATTACCGATACGGAGTCTGGCACTGACCTTACTCTTACTTACGGTAAGCCCCCTGGAGCGTCGTTCCCTCAGACAAAGCTGGTCCCGCGACGACGCCCCTCCGCTCTCTGTGAGGATCTAACTCCAGATAAGTGCGCAGAGCTTCTTGACAGCATCCCCGAGTTCGGTGGGCTGTTTGAGCGAAAGACGACTGCTGATGTTCAGACGATGCTTGATAACTTTGTTAACTCGCAGGTCGATGATCCAGAGTCGGTTTCTAGCGAGACCACGAAGTATGGCAACAAGAACAACGATAGCGAGGTCAACGCCGTCGATGCCGCCTTCGCAGAGCTTGGCGCTCTTTAATCATCCCCTCCGCAGGGAGGCCCGGGGTTATAGGGGTCTCACATTCTAGAAAGGAAGAGTTATGACTAATACAACGAACCGTCTTGAGCAGCTAATCACGCTTCTTGAGGAGACTCGCGTCGACCACGAGAAGTTCTTTAATGGCGGAAACAACGCTGCTGGAACTCGTGTCCGCAAGGCAATGCAAGAGGTAAAGGTTCTTGCTCAGGAGCTTCGCGTCGAAGTGCAGGACACCAAGAACGCAGGGTAAACTCTACCAACCGCAGGGGGGCACGGGTTACAGGTGCCCCACTTTTCACTTTAAAAGGGAGTTTAAAATGAGTGATTTTGTTAACCGGCTTAAGGAGCTGGAGATTTCAGAGGATAGTTTTGTAACCCTCAAGTACGCCGAGGGAAATGACGTATGGCATATTAACGAGGATCATGTTACTGATTCGGTACATGAGACTGCGACTGCCAGCTTGCTTGCAGGTTTGCTTGCATCTGGTATTCCGGTGTATAGCAACTGGGGCGAGCCAAGTGAGGGCAGCGACATTCTTAACGAGCTACGCGCCCAAGGCGAGCTTGACGATTACGAGCGAGGAGAGGATTACTTTCAGGATTACATCACCGAGCGTCTTGCAGAGACCATTTATGACGGTGAGTATTCTCTAGAGTATTCAACCGAGCAGTATGATTACAAGCGTGGTCGTTGTGACATCTCTACCGAGGTTCAGGTTCGCTTTGGAGATATCTTCAACGCCGAAGCCGCCACCACTGGACGTTTTCAGTATTTTGATGCCGACAACTTTGTTTCCGCTTTTGAGGTTTCTGTCGAGACCCCTAACGGAACTCTAACACTAAACTAGAAAGGAAATAGTATGTTCAAGCGTGTAAATATCGTTACTTTTGTAACATTTTTGGCTTGCCTTTTTGCTACCAACACGGTAGTATTAGGTGGCTGTTCAAGCTCAGAGACCGATGATGATGACTCATCCGTAGATGATGACGATGATTCATCCGTCACCGACGACGACGATGTTGTCGATGATGATGACTCGGCTGCTGACGACGACGACAGCGGGGAGTAAGCGTTATGATTCTGGTCGCTGTAGTGATGATGGTATTTATAATCTGGTATATGTCTGAGCTACAGCGCCAGATAAACGAAGTTGAAGATCTTGTAAGAATGCTTCACGCTGACTTCGCAGAAGTAGTATACAAAGAATATGGAGAGAAAAGTAATGGCGAAGAGTAAGTCAAAAGCAGGCAAGATTTCTATTGATGGTCTGCGAAGTCTAATCAACAAGACTTCAGGAGTGGAGTGTGCCCACAATCTAAATCAAGCAAATCCAACCGAGGTAAAAGAGTGGATCCCAACTGGCTCACGCTGGCTTGATTCCATTATCTGCCGAGGACAGCTGGCTGGTATTCCAGTCGGCAAGTTTACGGAGATTGCTGGTCTTGAAGCAACAGGAAAGTCTTTTATGGCTGCGCAGATTGCTGCGAACGCACAGAAGATGGGAATGAATGTTGTTTATATGGACTCAGAGTCTGCTATTGACCCGGGCTTCTTGGAGCGCACGGGATGTGATTTAGAGAGCCTTATTTATGTTCAGGCACAGAGTGTAGAGCACGTCCTTGAGACTGTTGAGGCAGTCTTGGACTCAGGAGCAGAGCGAACTTTATTCATTTGGGATTCACTTGCTCTGACCCCGACTGTTTCAGATGTAGAGGGAGATTTCAACCCGAACTCTACAATGGCTGTCAAGGCTCGTGTTCTATCAAAGGGAATGTCAAAGCTGACGGTTCCAATCGCAAACACACAGTCTGCGTTTTTGGTTCTCAATCAGTTGAAGACGAATATCCCACAGGGTCCAAATGCGCGTATTATTGCTATGACGACGCCTTACATCACTCCGGGTGGTAAGTCAATGCATTATGTTTATTCCCTGCGCATTTGGCTAACAGGAAGAAAGGCAAAAGCTGCCTTTATTGTAGATGATAGTGGCTTCCGTATTGGTTCAGAAGTAAAAGTTAAGTTGGAGAAGTCACGATTTGGAACTGCTGGTAGAAACTGTGCTTTCAAGATTCTTTGGGGCTCAGAAGACATCGGTGTGCAGGATAAAGAAAGTTGGTTGGAGGCAATCAAGGTCTCTGACAATCTAAAGCAAGCAGGTGCTTGGTATTCGTTGGTTTATTCAGACGGCACAGAAGAGAAGTTCCAGTCAGCCCATTGGTTAGATAAGTTAGAGGACGATAAATTTAGAAATCGAGTATTTGAGATTATGGATGAAGAGATTATCAAGAAGTTTGATAATCGCGAGGGAGACGCAGGCGATTTCTACGACGTAGATAAAGAAGAATAAGTAAATAAGGGTTGACAAAGAGGCGGCTGTGGGGTATCATAACCTCACAGTCGCTTTCTACGTTAGGGGATAACAAATGAAAAGAGTAATGATTGTGGACGCTCTGAATGCTTACTTCAGGGCGTTCATTGTAAATCCAAGTATTTCAATCCACGGACAGCCTATTGGCGGTCTTAAGGGTTTTCTAAGCATTCTGCAGAAGCTTTGCCGGGACATTAACCCGGACAGTATCGTGATTGTTTGGGATGGGCCAGGAGGGTCACGTAAGCGCCGACAGCAAAACAAGAATTATAAGGAGGGTCGCAAGCCGATTCGAGTCAATCGACCCAATAACCTCACGCCGGAAGAACAGCGTGAGAACATGGTATGGCAACAGGTACGTCTTATTGAGTATCTAAACGAACTACCTGTTATTCAGTTCCGCTTTGACGAGATTGAAGCTGACGATGTAATCTCTTATGTTAGTCGCCTTCCGCACTATGAGGGTTGGCAGAAGGTCATTGTGTCCAATGACAAGGACTTTATTCAGCTTTGTGATGATGAGACTGTTTTGTTCCGTCCGACTCAAAAGGTTGTTCACAACAAGATGAACATTGTAGAGCAGTTCGACATTCACCCTCGTAACTTTGCTGTTGCTCGGGCTATTGCTGGCGATGCTTCGGACAATCTTGTGGGTGTTCCACGCGCTGGACTTAAGTCTATCGCAAAAAATCTTAATTTTCTGAGAGAAGATAAAGACGTGACATTACACGAGGTTTTCGATTTCTGTGAAAGCACAGACTCAAAAGCCAAGTTTTTCACCAACATTTTAGAGCACAAAGACATAGTTATTAGTAACTATAAACTGATGCAGCTGTATGCTCCAGCCATCTCGCTGCAGAGTCAAGAAAAGGTACATTACGCACTAAATAATTTCGAGCACGACTACAACAAGACCGAGATTCTTCGAATGATGAATCAGGATGGTTTTGGTGTCTTTAATTGGGAGGATCTGCACGGCACTATGAACAAAATTTGTATTGACAAAGCACTGGTGACGGAGTAAGATGTGGCTATGAATCAAACTATCATTGGTAAAAACGAAAACGCTAACTTCTCAAAGTACGGCAAGTCCTTCCAAGAAAAGCTTTGTATGGTAATACTAGATGACCGTGCGTTTGCTGATCAAATCGAAGAAGTTCTTGATATCAACTTTTTGGAGTTGAACTATCTAAAACTATTTCTAACAAAGATTTTCTCTTATCGCGAAAAGTATGGAGTTCATCCATCACGCGATATTATGAAGACTATTCTGCGCTCTGACTTGGACGCAGAGAACGAACTAACAGCAAAGCAAGTGCGCGAGTTTTATGTTCGCTCACAGATTACAGATCTTACAGATGTAGAATACATCAAGGATACATCGCTTGATTTCTGTAAAAAGCAGAACCTCAAGTCTGCGATGGTCAAGTCTATTGGTCTTCTGCAGAACTCTTCTTATGATGAGATTGCTCAGGTAATCAACGATTCACTTCGTTTGGGTATGAACAACGAAGAAGGTTATGATTGGAAGAAAGACTTTGAGGAGCGCTTCAAGCCTAAGTTCCGCAATCCTATTTCAACTGGTTGGGATCTAATCGACAACATTTGCAAGGGCGGTCTTGGACAAAAGGAGCTTGGTGTTGTTATTGCTCCGACTGGTGCCGGTAAGTCAATGGTTCTCGTTCATCTTGGGACACAGGCTCTCAAAGCAGGCAAGACTGTTGTTCATTACACACTGGAACTTCAAGATACTGTTATTGCTTCTCGTTATGACTCTTGTCTTACAAAGGTGCCTCTGGGCAATCTTATGTCTTTCAAGGAGAAGATTTACGAAGAGGTTCAGGATATTGAAGGTCGCCTAATCGTCAAGGAGTATCCAACAAAGTCTGCGACAACTCATACAATCAAGACGCACCTTGAAAAGTTGAAGATGCGCAATATCAATGTTGATATGATTATTGTTGATTATGCTGATCTTCTTCGCCCGGTTCGTTCACAGAGAGAAAAGAGAAACGAACTGGAAACTATTTATGAAGAACTTCGCGGCATCGCATCAGAAATGGAGTGTCCTATTTGGACTGCTTCGCAAACAAACCGCTCTGGTTTGAATGCCGAAGTTATTACAATGGAGGCGATTTCAGAAGCGTTCAACAAATGTTTCGTTTCAGACTTTATTTTCACTGTTTCTCGAACTGTGGATGATAAGGTTGCGAACGGTGGTCGCGTCTTTGTAGCAAAGAACAGAAATGGACCTGATGGACTTGTATTCCCAATCTTTATGGATACAAGCACAGTCAGTATCAAGGTTTTACAACCATCCGAGGAAGACGAGAATGTTGAAGTGGATGCTAAAAAGCAAAAGCAATCACTCGTAGAGAAATACAAGAACTTCAAGAAGAACAAAGGAGAAAACTAACAATGTATAACGAAGAGCAGGTAAGAGAAGCAACATTAGCTTATTTTGATGGCGATGAACTCGCAACTAATGTTTTTATGACGAAGTATTGTCTTCGCGACAATAAGGGAAGCTATATTGAAAAGACCCCCGATGATATGCATCGTCGCATTGCTTCCGAGTTTGCTCGGATGGAAGATAAGTTTGGTGAGAACAACCTTACCGAATCAGAAATCTATTCTTACTTAAAGAACTTCAAATACATTGTCCCACAGGGCTCACCCATGATGGGGATTGGAAATAATTATGTTAATGTATCACTCTCTAACTGCGTTGTCGTGGAGAATCCTCAAGACTCCATTTCTTCTATTATGGACGCTGGTAAAGATATTGCTAACTTGTTTAAGCGCCGCTGTGGGGTTGGTCTTGATATTTCTGATTTGCGTCCCGAGGGTGCTGCCGTTAACAACTCTGCTCGCACTACTACTGGCGCTTGGTCTTTCGCAGATTTTTATTCTTATGTTTGTCGGATGATCGGACAGAATGGTCGTCGTGGCGCTCTTATGATTTCTATGGATGTTCGTCACCCGGATATTCGTGAGTTTGTGAGAATGAAGCATGATCTGACCAAGGTTACAGGAGCCAATGTGTCCGTAAAGATTACAGACGACTTTATGGAGGCTGTGAGGGACGGAGGAGAGTTTACACTTCGTTTCCCTGTAGATGCCGAGACTCCAACACATATTAGCTCTATCAATGCTGTAGAGCTATGGAATGACATTGTTGAGTCTGCTACGAAGACAGCAGAGCCGGGACTTCTTATGTGGGACAACATCACTAAGAACCTTCCAGCACACTCATACGCACAGTTCCAAACAAAGACAACTAATCCTTGTGGAGAGATCCCTCTTTCTGCTTACGATTCTTGCCGTCTTATTTCTCTCAATCTAAAGCACCTTGTTCAGAATGCTTTTACAGAGAACGCTAGCTTTGACTTCAATAAGCTAAGGCAGATTGCGTCCGTAGGTATGCGTCTTTCCGACAACCTTGTTGAGTTGGAGTTGGAGAAGCTAGAGAACATTCGTGCTGTTGCTGATTCAGACGATGAGAAGGAACTATGGACCAAACTTTATGATGCTGCCGCCAATGGTCGCAGAACTGGTCTTGGTACTCACGGTCTTGCTGATGCTGTTGCGCGAATGAACCTTGCTTACGATTCAAACGAGGCGTTGGTTCTAATTGAGCAGATCTACGAGACTATTAGAGACACCGCTTACACTGAAAGTTGCTATCTCGCACAGGAGCGTGGCGCTTTCCCTGTTTTTGATTGGGAGATAGAAAAGGATAATGCTTTCATTCAGCGTCTTCCAGAGGAGATCCAAGCTCTAATCCAAGCCCACGGTCGTCGTAACATTTCTATTCTTACGAACGCGCCTACTGGTTCTGTTTCTATTATGTCGCAGACTTCATCTGGTTTGGAGCCTGTATTCAAGAACTACTACATTCGTCGTCGCAAGCTTTCTCACAACGAGACAGATGTTACACCTGACTTTGTAGATGATCTGGGAGATCGTTGGTTGGAGTATAAGGTATTCCACCACAATGTTCAGGAGTGGATAAACGAGAACTTTACCAATCACAGAGAACTACCTCAACTACCTGACTTCTTTGTTGAGTCCGATTCCATTGATTGGTCGCAGCGTGTCTTTATTCAAGCAGCAATCCAAAAGTCTATCGATCATTCTATCAGTTCTACAATCAATCTTCCAAAAGGCACAGAGCCAGAGGTTGTTGGAAATCTTTATCAGCTTGGCTGGGAGTTGGGCCTAAAAGGTATTACTGTATATGTTGATGGTTCCCGAACTGGCGTTCTTCTAACCGAGAACGATAAGAAGGACGAAGAAGTATTCCCACAGCACCGTGCCCCCAAGCGTCCTTTGGAGTTGGAATGCAACATCCACCACACTACGATTAAGGGCGAGAAGTGGGTTATTATGGTTGGTCTTCTAGATGGCAAGCCGTATGAGGTTATGGGAGGACTTTCAAACCTTATTGAGATTCCGAGAGGTAAAGCAAAGGGTGTTCTTATCAAGAATCCCCGCAAGACTGTAAATTCCATTTATGACTTGCGCATTGGAACAAACGGTGATACAGTTATCGTCAAGGATCTAGTAAAGACCTTTGATAATCCAAACCACAGTGCTTTGACGCGGATTATTTCACTTGGTTTGCGCCACGGAGCAAATATTCAGTATGTTGTTGAGCAGCTGCAGAAGGATAAGGACTCTGATATGTTCTCGTTCTCCAAGTGTATTGCTCGTATTCTCAAAAACTACATTCCTGACGGACAAGAGGCAAGTGAGAAGACTTGCCCTGAGTGTGGCGAAGATGGTTTAGTATATATTGAAGGTTGTCAGACGTGCCAGTCATGTGGCTGGGCTCGCTGCGGATAGGAGATAAAATGAGCGAAACTAAAACAAACTGCCGACACGAATTCGCTGGACAAAAAGTAAATGGAGATATATGTAACCGATGCGAAAAAGAAGTTGAATGGTTTCATATCCCCGATTCACTGGCAAGTGCTTGTGTAGAGTGTGGCTTTGTTAGAGTAGGCACTAAGAAGTTTGGCTATGAAGCCGGCGCCACAATACAAGAATGGCTCTCGGATTTGAATAGAGATAGAAAGGAATAATAAAATGAACTTTGTACCAGTAAATAACTATCTTTACGTTCAAACAGTAGAGGACAATGAAACCGAAGATGTGGGTATTCTACTTCCACAGGATTACCGATCTGTTGAATCGCCGTTTGCGGTGGTAGAACTATTACAGACCCACACAACCTTGACTAATGTTATGTGGGCTCGCGGTGTTCATTTGGTTGTGGAGGCTCATATGCTCCGAGATATCCAGCATAACGGTGAGACTTATACGGTTATCAAAGAACAGTATGTTATTGGGATTTTAACAGAATAGATAACTATTTAAGTTGTTGGATGCGCAACAGAATATCAAAGGACCATCAAAATGAAACTAACAAAAGCAAGATTACGGCAGATCATCAAAGAAGAGATTGATGCCGCAACGGAACAAAAGGCGAAAGCCAAGATTGATGATCTTATGAACAGTCAGCTGTTTTCAAACGCAGACGAAGAAGATAAGGCAGAAGCACGGTCAATAATCTTTGACACCTTGATGAGCCTTGAAGCCTACGGCGGCACGATGAGGCCGAGTGAAGAGTACATGGATGATGCGTTCCGCCCTCATAGAGAGCTAACAATAAGGTTAGCGACTGCATCTCCTGCGGCGCGTCGTAGCTACTGGTTAGACGCCCTTGTCGCTTGGTCGCTTGGTCGCAAAGATTATGAGAAATTGTTAGATGATGATGAGGAATTGTCATAAAATGAAACTCACCAAAGCAAGATTACAGCAGATCATCAAAGAAGAGATTGAGGGAACACAAGAGCAAAGCCACGCCTTTGAGATTTATAGCCCCGGTCATTACGGAACCGATCCCGACACAACCATTATGTATGTTGATAACGTGCCAATGAGTATGATAGATGTCAGCCAATATGAGAGTTACAAATCGACCGGCGCCAAGAACCCCGAACGTTTCTATAAGATATCCAAGGAAGGGATGCAAAAGCTTGGTTTCAAGCTAAACGAATATGGGAACTTTTCAGTTCGTTCAAGAAGAATAGATGAAATTCCAGAAAGAATTGAGGTTACTGTGCCTTATAATCCCCGCACAGGTGAGTTTATGTTAGATAACTTACGAGCATCTCAAAATCCCAAGGTCGTAGACGCATCCGGTATGTAAGCTCGGTAGAAATCCTAAAAATAACACTTGACTTGTAAGCCCGGTTATGCTACATTAGTAGTATGACTGGGCTTTCACCTATACAAATCAAACTTCCCAATGTTGTGATTGGCTGGCGGGAAGAAGCGATTACATTCGCGAACAAAAAGAACTACCATCTAATCGTCAATGATGAACAAAGACCTTTTGTTCATTTCTTTCGTTATGAAGATGTAAAAAGCAACTGGTATAACGGCATATTTGAACTTGGAATGAAATCTAAACTTCCTGTTCCGTTTGATATTCAAACTATCGGAATGGAAGACAGCAGATTGAAGATTATCACAAAAGGAAACACCAAGATTTTGATTGAGTTTGGTTTCCTTCATATCTTTGACCTTGAAAACTGTAACTTTGATGGTGTAGATCAGATTATCAAAGATTACACCGTCAAGGATACCTTTGATATTACAGTAGGTTCCAAACTTGGGCACGATATTGTGATCAAGCCCCACGACACCTTTGTAAAAGAGTTCAGAACCATTAGAACCAACCGAGTTGATAGAAACAAGACCGGCGAGTTCAAGGACTTTTTGGCAACAAGTATCATTGATGCCGAGGACATCAAAAACTTTGATTTTTCCGACACAATCGTGCGTTTGCTTTTGGAAAGAAAGATAAGGCAAATGGGATTGAAGAGAAACAACAAAGAATACCTAAAACTACAACATAGCGACCGACACATAAGCAAAAGAAACTTTTATTTCGAGACAACAGAAGATGCAGATGATAGAATAGTTCTATATGACCCGTAGCAAAGAAAACCTTCCGGGGATCATCCCGGTATCAGGAATGACTTCCGAGTTTGGTATGGAATGGGACTCATCACTAATACCTGTTGCTCCAAACTATACCGCATTAGAGTCGGCAATCTTTGAATGTATTCACGTTGGCTGCAACTCTATTTGGATTGTCGCAAACGACGATATTGCCCCACTTATCCGCCATCGCATAGGTGAATATGCGACAGATATGCGTTCTGTGGAGCAAGGTGCGTTCAAAAACTGGGGCAGCCCTAATCATTTGGAAGTTCCCATTTATTATGTTCCTATTCACCCGAAACATAGAGATAAAGTAGACAACTACGCTTGGTCTGCGATCTATGGCGCTAATGCATGCTTTTGGATTATGCGTATGTTCTCGCGATGGACAACACCGGCTGCTTATTATGTTTCATTTCCTTTGGGGATGCTTGATCCAAAAGAACTGCTCAAACATCGAGCCAAAGTGCAGAAAAAGAAAACATTCTACTTTTCTCACAAAGGCAAAACAGTAAGAGATGGATATCCTATCTCGTTTGTTATGGAACCAGAAGAATGGCGCAGAGCAAAACACACAATAACCACAAATGCTTCGGTTTGGAAATCTACCAATGGAGAGTCTATCCCAAGAGAGAAGCTACCGCCAGAAGAACGGTTGGTGTCTCTAAAATATAATCTTGAAGATGTATTTGGTGGAGGACCCACAAACAACGACCAAGAGATTGAAGAGTTTTATAACTTGACTACCTGGGATGGGTATGCTAACTTACTAGGGTCGCCGCTCGGCAAGCGCATGAAGCGACCATCGAAAACACTAATGTACAGGAAAGGTAAAATTAATGACGACGGATAAAAAGATTCCTTTTGTTGGACTTCACGCTCACTCCGTAGCAGGTTCAATCTTCGATGCCATCGGGTTCCCGAATGAGCATATGGATTTCTGCTATGAGAATGGGGGTGAAGCTCTTGCACTCACAGACCACGGAAATATGAATGGCTTTTCACATCAGTTTCTTCATTGGAAGAAGATGAAGGCAGAAGGCAAGAACTTCAAGCCTATCTATGGTGTTGAAGCTTATTTTCTACCTTCTATTGAGGAATGGAGAGGAGAATACAATAGAATCAAGGAAGACGCTAAACTCGCAAAGTCTCTTGCGAAGAGCGATACTTCCGGCGCTACCGTCGAGGATGAGGAAGAGTCAAAGAAGGCTATCAAGTCTATTCTAAACCGTCGTCGTCATTTGGTTCTTTTGGCTCAAAACCAAACAGGACTAAACAACCTTTTCAAGCTTATTTCCGAGTCTTACAACGAAGAGAACTATTACCGTTATCCGCGTGTTGATTACAAGATGCTGGACAAGTATTCAGAAGGCATTATCGCTGCGTCTGCTTGTTTGGGCGGTCCGTATGCCGGCAACTACTGGGCAAACCGCGAGGAAGGCCCCGAGGCTGTCCGAGAGGCAATGCGCGAGACTACAAGAGAGTTTGTAAAGATCTTTGGTGATCGTTGGCACGGCGAGCTTCAATGGAACAATATTCCAGAGCAGCACGAACTAAATCAATACATTATTGAGATGCATCACGAGTTTGGTATTCCGCTTATCTCAACTGCCGATTCGCATTATCCTAATCCGAATGCTTGGAAGGACCGAGAGCTTTACAAGCGCCTTGGTTGGCTTGGTAAGGGCAAGCCTGATTGGATGGAGAACACTGATCTTCCGACTGGTGTCGAAGAGATTGGATATGAGATTTATCCTAAGAATGGAAACCAAATGTGGGATTCCTACAAGTATTACTCAAAGACCGCTGGCGTAGAATATGACGATCAGTTGGTAATGGACTCGATTACAAGAACTCACGACATTGCTTTCAAGATGATTGAGGACTTTGTTCCTGATACAACTGTAAAACTTCCTGACTTTGTGGTTCCTGCGGGACACACTGCTACAGAGGCACTTGTAAACTACGCTTTAGAAGGTTTGCGTAATCGTGGGCTCCACGAGAACAAAGAATACACTGACCGTCTCAAGATGGAACTAGATGTTATTGATGACCGTGGTTTTAGCAAGTATTTCTTGACTATGAAAGCGATCTCCGACAAGGCAAACGAAGTTCAGCTAACTGGCCCCGGTCGTGGTTCTGCTGCTGGCTCTTTGGTTGCTTATGTTCTCGGGATCACACAGATTGATCCTATCAAGTATGGTCTTCTTTTTGAGAGGTTCCTTCGCAAGGACGCAACTGATTATCCTGATATTGATTATGATGTTGCGGAGCCAATGGAACTAAAAGAGCGTCTTATGGAAGATTGGGGCAAGAACTCTGTTATTCCAATCTCAAACTGGAATACTCTACAGTTGAAGTCTCTAATCAAGGATATTTCAAAGTTCTATGGTGTGCCTTTTATTGAGGTAAATAAAGTTACATCTCAGATGATCTTTGAGGCAACTCCTGCCGCAAAGGCAAGGCACGGTATCAAGGCTGGTGTTTATACTCCAACTTGGGAAGAGGTTATGGAACTTTCTCCTTCTCTTCGTGGCTTCCTTGTAAAGCATCCTCACATCAAAACACACGTTGAGGCGCTTGTAGGTCAGGTAAGGAGTTGTTTTACAGATTCGGTTGGCATTTTGACGGATAAAGGTTACAAAACTGTAAAAGAAATTGTGGATGGGGATTGTATTGCTTATTACGGAGAAGATAAGCAAATCCACTATAATGAAACTTATGAAATATATTTTCAAGGCACAAAAGAGGTTTTTGAAATTGAAACTGAGGATGGCTCAGTTATTGAACTAACAGCCGATCACGAAGTGCTAACGCAAGCCGGCTATAAAAAAGTGTCAGATCTAAGTGTGGAAGACTACTTGTTTGAGGTGGCTTAGACTTTTAGTATTCCGGTAGCCTATTTATAATGGAGGTATACTAAAATGTATAGATGTAAGA
>Ga0196899_1000986_pt1 | contig 14345 bp, 15 predicted proteins | sample VirMetDEL_Sep_01_FD_169095 | JGI IMG/M metagenome (GOLD analysis project Ga0196899, IMG submission 169095) | Aqueous microbial communities from the Delaware River and Bay under freshwater to marine salinity gradient to study organic matter... | ecosystem: Environmental > Aquatic > Marine >... | reverse complement strand
AAAGAGCTGCGCCAAAGGCACATTAGCAATACCAGGATTTTCAATCTGAGCATTAACAAACTTCTCAAACTGAGGACCAGACATAGCCTTGCCAGAAAACTTCTTCTTCGGAGGCTCAGTCAACGTTTTCATCAATGAAGCAATACCACCACGCAACTTAACACGCTTGCCATCCGGCATCTTTACTGTCTTATTAGTAATCTGCTTCCGCAACGCAGACAGCACATCACCAGCAGTATCTGCACCTGCCAAAGGAGACGCCAACGTTTCCTCCAACTTTTTACTTAAAGTAGCGGCAGGCAAAGTATCTACACCGTCGGCAACCTTAGCCACAGCAGTAGCAGGAGCCGCAGGCAAACCAGCGGACTCCGACACCTTCTGCAAAGCATTACTCTCAGCAGCCTGCTTGCGGGCTTGAACAACCTCATCAGCCTGCCGTGTCGGAACAGCGGGAGCCCGTTCTGTAGCCTTAACAATTTGATTAACAACAGACGGGTTATCTACCGACAGGCGCTCAATACCGTTAAGCGCTGGCAACTGAGTAGCCTCAGGTACCTTCTGCACACCACGAGCAGCATCCGCCACATCATCCGCAGCCTTAACCGCAGCAGAAGTACCACGAGTTGCAACCTTAGCTACACCAACACCAGGAATCCACGTAAGAGGGTCAGCAAAAATATCAAGCGCCAAACCAAGGCTTGCCTTACCTATAGGATCAACATTGTCCGGCACATCTACATAATCAGGATTGTTACGGTTAGCAACATCAGAAATTCTTTCAATCGTGCCCTCATACGTTTCACGATTTTCGGGGTCTTTAGTTAACAAACCACGATAAGGAGCCGACAGGTTTTTAAGATATGTGCTACCAATATCTTTCCACGCAGCACCCGTCTGACCCGTAGCAAACTGACGCTGAATACGGTCAACATCGTCCGGCAAATCTAAAGCAGCTTTAACCGTCTCAGTTCCCAAATAAACACCACGGTTAAGAACGTCGACAATTTCCGCTAACCAACCACGGTTAGCCTCGCCACCCGTAGTGGAAGACTTAACACCAGGATTTGCGCCACTAAAACGCATCCCAATAGGTGTATCGGTTTGACGGCTCTTAAGATACTCCGTAAAGGCGTCTTTAGGTTCTTCAGCCACCTTTACTCCTTACTGTGCAGTGTCGCCGTACCCTAATCTTACAGCCTCGGCCTGCAATCTAGGCCCTAATTGACCGCGCAACGCATCCAACATAGCAGCATCATAAGCGTTCTGTCGACGTTCCTGATCGCTGCCACCTACAAATACACTATCAATGTAATAGTTGTAAGCATCACTAAAAGCAGCCTGATCAGCCTGCTCCACATCAAACTGGAACTTAGCCTGAGCCTCATAATCTACAGGCTCAGCCGGAGGATTAATCATCTGCTCCAACTGCAAAATCTGCGCAGCTGTCGACAAAGGATCGAACCTGGCCCTGTCCTGGGCTTCCATCAACAAAGACTCAGCACCCTGACGCTGCAACGCACGCAAAATAGCTGCCTGCTGCTCAGTACCCTGCTGCTGTCCAACCTGAGCCATCTCAGACCCAAACTGCGCACCAGATGCACCATAACGCTCAGCAGCCGCCAAACCACCAGCACGCCCAGCTTCAATCTGCGCCAAAGCCTCAGCCTGCGACAGGGCTTGTGTCGGAAGAACCTGACCAGCAGCCTCTTCGATACCAAGACGCGCCATCTGGTCAGCGGCCTGCTGCTGCGCAGACGTATAAGCATCGGCAATGTTTTGAGCAGCAGAACCATAGCCAGCCTCAATACCGGATGTCGCACCACCATAAATATCTTGAATACGGCCAACGTTTGCAGCAGCCTGCTCACCAAGCTGGCTATACATTGCCTGAATCTGTGCGTTCAGCTGTGCTGCCTGGTCCGCCAATGCTTGCCGGTAACCACTGTAATCAACCTGCGGAGCATACTGACCGGCAAGCGCCAAAATATCTTCTAGGGTACGTCCACTACTAGCAGCTTCCTGAGCCGCGCGGTTGGCATAAACAGCATCCTGCGCTGCACGACCCTGCTGCTGGAAAGCTTCCATTTGAGCCAACCTGTCGGCAACAGAGGTTGTCGGAGTTTGATCAGCAGCCGCAGCAACTCCAGGAGCGCCGACAGAAGGTGGCAAATAAGAAGGGCTGCCATCCGTCATAGTTCCGTAAGCAGAATATCCAGGATAAGAAGCTTGGCTAGTGGCTGCCAAAGAAGCCAAAGTATCAAACGCTGATTTTACATCCTGACCAGCGTCATACCAAGACTGCAGTTGCTTAGAACGGCCCTCTTCAGGTTCACCAGGAAGACGAAAATCAGTTTGAGGCATTTGATTAGACCTAATCTGTAGCCTCGGTTTCTCCATTGCCATTAGAAACCTGCCTGACTTGCTGCCGCGATAGCTGCCCTCATCATTGCGTCACGCTGCGCAGACCCTCTCCGCTCTTCAGCAGTAGCTCTCTGCTGAGCAAGCTCCGTCTCCAAATCTTGCTTATACCTAGTACGGCCAGTTTCCATGCCCTCAAGTTGTTGGTTAAGACGGTTTTGGAATTCTGCAAAATTACGAACAAAGTCGCTAGACCTAAGAGTGCCGCGAGCAGCAAACTCGTCACGGGCAGAACGAGTACCACGAGCTGCCGCACTAAACGGGTCATAAACACCCTCAATATCAAACTCGCCTCGAACTCTTTGAGGCTCAGCACCAGCAGCCAAAGCCTGCACTCCAGGCTGTGCGACTTGCTCGCCGACAGCTCCTATAGGAACAAAACCTTCTTCTGCCCTAAATCCAAGACGGCGCAAACCAGTCAAGTAATCTTGACCATACCGTTGACCGCGAGTCTGCAAACCTGTTTCAAAGTCGCGCAGGGCACGATCAATTGCCGCAATTTGTGCGTTAAAAGAAGCGTCTCGCCAGTCAATAGAACGCGGTTTAGGGGCAGAAATTGTAGGGGCTTGAATATTTTGTGAGCCTCCACCTCTACTTCGGCTTCCTCCACCTCCGCCAGTGTCATTACTTTTAATTGTTGGTGCTTTTAGCTCGTAGCCAGGGTTTCTAACAAAAGTACCTTGTTGTATATTTCCAACACCTTTTTTAGCATAGCTTTGAGCTAAATCAGCTTGCCGAGGATTAGTAATTTTAAATCCAGCAGCTCTTCTTTTTGCAGCATCTAAATCGGCTTGTCTAGGATTTGTAATAGCCATTATTTACCACCACCCATAAGAGCCGTAAGAAACTCGACAACATCAAAACGCTTACGATCAGGACCAAAAAACGCGTCATTAATATCCATAGCAGGACGGTTATACTCCTGCATCTCCTGCGGAGTCAGCTCAGGAATATCATCCATCGTCGGACGATTGTTAGTCATACGCTTCTTTATCGACATAGAACGAGCCTGCTCAGGAGTCATCTGCTTCGGAGAAGGAATACGCCCACCCTTAGCGCGGCCACGAAGCTGTGCAGAATACTTCTTGTCGTTAGGCATCAGTACATCCCCGAAGAAGTCTTACCAGGGCTACCAGAAAGCTTACGCATCATAGCCTTCCTACGCTCCTCATCCTCGTCATACTTAGACTTTTGAGGGGCAAGACGATTACCCATACTCGATTTGTCACGATACATTATGAAAGTCTCTTTCGTATAGCCTTTTGCCTTGCTGCTGCCATATTATCAACAAGATTAGGGTAAGGGCGACCCGCAGCTTTAGCACGACTCTTAGCCTCAGACTTTTGCGCAGAAGTCAAAGACTTCCGCTCACTCTTAGGTTTAGGGTTCTTTGTTTCCCAAGGCTTGCTCACGAGAGCCTCCTCAGCAAAGCATCCCGCCGGGCGGCAGCTTTATTGTCTCTAATAGTATAGCCCGCCCTGTTCCTTACTTTACCAACAGTAGGCATAGGTCGTCCAGTTCCATAATGCTTTTTTCCAGCAGCATACGGGTTAAAACCGCCGCCTCCCTGAGGCACACGGCTAAACTCTGTACGAACACGGTTCACTACGTAATCTCCTTAGACACCGTTTGCTTCGGATTCACGTACGTCATCAATGAAAACAGTCTAACAGGAGCGTCCGCATTAGTACCTGTCGTCTCAAACGACACAGTGAAATAAATCTGTCGGAATCGAAGAGACTTAAGGAACTTAGTAAACACGCGGCGGAACGTCAACGCAGTCTCCGTTACCGATGTCGACACTGCTGCCGCACTAGACGCAGGGTTAAGCCACGTATTCAACAGCGAAGCCTGCCAAGTTTGGCTCAACAAGTTCTGCCACGTTGTCACATAAGACTGAGTAATAGGATACGCCGTACCAACGACAGTGCCCTTAAACCTAGCATCCAAACCCCACCAAAACAGACGCTTGTAAATAGAACTTGCCTGGTAATTAAAGTTCTTCGTTTGAATATTGCACGTCATCGTCTCCGACACGCCACTCACATATTCATCAGTGATCTGCAGCAGCGGGGCTGTACGAGAACCACCAGCAGGTACCGTTGCGTTGCTGTGCGTCAAAACAATAGATTTGTCTTGATCATTGCTCCACGTCGCCATTTTGCACAAAGTACCGTACGTGTCAGAAGACCACGTAGTCCAAGCACGCGTCCGCAAACTGTACACAAACATTTGATCAAAATACGTAAAGACAATACGCCGGTTAAACTCTGACACTGCATACTCGTTGTGAAAACCGGACGTAGCCGTTGAACTAAACGGTGTCTTTACGTTGATCTGTGACGCACGGTTATTACTAAACTCGTACGCTTTATCGTCATACATAAAGTAAATGTAAGACTCAAACTGTGTAATCGCATACCGCGAGTTCAACCCAACTGTCGGCAAAACAGATGATACAACCGCAGCCGCAGGATCGGACGTATACTGCAAACCAAACGTAGAATTAGTGCGAAAAATCAGCAACGTGTTGAAGTACACAACAAGGGCTACAATATTCTGCCCGTCACCAGACCCAATATCAACAAAATCGTTACTCGCTACCCACAAAGACGGGTCAGCTGTCGTTTTAGACCTATACAACCTTGTACCCTGATTTGTGCTGTCTTTACCCTCAGCAACCCACAAACGTCCCTTAAACGACACAATTGTCTCGCCTTTAGGCATGTTCGCGTCAGCTGTAAAACCACCACTTACAGTCCAGTAACCGCCAGGATTAGCGGAACCGACATGCGCTGTCAGCCACGCCTTGTCATCGAACTGTACAAAACCAGCAGCAGCAATCGTGTTAGTAATAAGAGTCCACGAAGTACCATCAAAATAGTACGTACTGCTGCTGTTATCGCTTGCAATTAAATATGACTCCGTTTGTGAAACCTGAAATGTACCAAGAAACTCCATGTCCCCAGTTGTGTCAAGTGGAAAATCGATACCAAGGTCTTGAATAGGTGGACGTGATTTAAGCGAACCGTCAAGGTCCAACTCAAAATTGTTGCAGACGGTAAGTTCGTTGTCTGCGATGGCGGTAGGGTCACTGAACGTGTTGAGGCCACCAACGAAAGGCCCTACCTGTATCGACGTACCCGGCATGGCCTCTCCTAGATAAGCTCGAACGTAATGTTAGTCTCGTATGTCATGCTGGCAGCAATACGCTCGTTTTCGCCCCGTTCGGCAACACTAGAGCTGTACTCTGCCTGCTTGATTGCCATCATTTCGGGGTTTTCGTCCATTTCGTAAGCCTTCATCAAAACAAAGTTCACGATGTCGGTAAAGCACTCGTTAGGAAGTGCGAGCACATCACTGGCGGTAGTGGTTACGTCTGTCGGCTGTGCTGTGTACCTAATCGTCATTGTGTAGTTTTGGATAGGGTTAGGCCAGAAAATTACGTCACCGCCCCAGGAATACCAAAATTGTGGAGCGCCTGTCTCTAACCCTTCAGGGTCTGAGACAGAAATGCTTTCCTCCGCCTGAGAAACAGGAATATTTCCGACACGTCTTCCATCAAGCAGAATAGACGCAACCTGGTCGATCTTAGGTGTTACAGAAGTTAAAGAATATGTGGCAGTACCGCCAGTAACAGGCAACGTTGCTGTCGTCTGCAACACCTGGTTTTGCTTAGAAATATCGACCTGCGCTTCGTTAATCCAACGCACAATATCGTCATTCGTCAGCTGCACACCAGCTTCGTCACCAAATACACGCTTTACAGCGTTATACACATCACCAACTGTTTTACTGGGAGAACTATAGCTCATCGTTCAAACTTCCTGCCATTGTGGGTAAACGTGTGCTTCTTGTTCCGCCCACCAGTAGCCATGAAAGCACCAAACTCTAGTCTATCTTCTAACTCGTCCTCTTGTCTTTTAAACTCCATCAATTTCTTGGCGTTTTCTTCCGCCTCAATACGGGCCAGCACGTTTTCGGCACCGTGACGTACAATATCCCCGTCAAACAACCACGCAATAACTTTGTGCGGTTCTCTCATTTCTTCTTCCGACAGGTAGCGCACAACATACTCTTGCATGTTATCCGGCTTGTCGATGATAGCCCACGGCTTTTGCTGCTCTTCGGGAGTGCTGCGATCCTTGACAGGTATATACACGAGGCTATACGTGTCTTTAAAGTCTTTTAAAATTTGGGCAACACGAATATGATCCTCGCGCACAAATTCGCCAAGGTCTGAGTTATATACCTGTGATGATTGTCCTAATGTACTAAACATACGCCGATTTTATCCTAAATTCCCGCTACCTGGCCCCATGTAAGGCCGTTTTGATTTACCCACTCTGTTCCGTCATACACAAGAAAATCATTGTTTGCAGCACTGGTAATAGTTACGTCATCAATGTCGTGAATGTGAGTGCTGGGTAGGGCGCGAACAACTATACGTCCACTGTTTGCGTCAACACGAGTTACTGCCGCAATTGGCCTGCGCCAAGCAGGTGCGACAGGCTGTGTTTTAGTGAGCACTCCTGGGCTGCTTGCGTCAATGTATAGCAAATCGCCAAGGGCCCACCCCGCATAGTCAGTTTTAATGTGGTCAACCGCACCAAATTGCATAACAAAACCAAAGCCGTCAGCATCAATTTCCTGGTACGTGATACCCACAAGTAAATCCGGCTCGTAACTTCCGTTCGACACAGCTGGGGTAACTGTTACGGTATCGCCTGTGGCTCCCGCAAACATGACCGGAGTGCCTTTAGCTATTGGGGTAGAGCCGGACGAGTTTTTAACCCGAATACCGTGCATCTGACCAACACGCAGATTTACTGCGTCTGGCAGCCCCACAACCAACGTGTCAAAGTCAGCATCCCACGAAATTTCTCCCTCTTCGGGGTCGTGCGCTGCTGCAGTGTCAAAATCAATATAATCAACTTCAGTTAGGTTGCCGACAGCAGAACCGTCAAAACCAACTGTCTGAGTACCACTGTCGTATGTAATAGGCAGTGTAGCTGCGACCACTCCAGTAGGTCCGGGAGGGCCAGCAGGTCCCGTGTCACCAGTATCTCCCTTAGGTCCGACAGGTCCTACACTGGCAGCAAAAACAGTCCCATCAAACAAATACAGCGTGTCGTCAGTGGTGTCAAACCAAATATCACCAGTTGCTGGGTCAGTGGGTTCAACAGTACCGACAGTTACGGTAACACCAGTACCTCCTCCCCCAGCACCATTAACCCACTGACCCGCATCTGCGTCGTAAACGAGCGTTTGCCCATCTTCAACATCAGTAAGAGTTACCGTTAAAATCTGCTTTCCAGCGTTATCGCTGTAAAACTTCCACTCATAATCGGAAAGAGAAAGGCCCTCTGGTAGCGCAGAAACCGCTTGATAGAAGAGAAACTTGTTTTCCATGACACTCCAAAAAGATGATGGCCCAACCCCATTATAGGGGCTGGGCCATCTTTTTACGAAGCTTAGGCTTCAGTAATGTCGTCGATCAGACCGTGGCTGTTACGACGGTCAGTACCAAGCTCGTGGTACTCAACCATGCGAGCGTAGTATGCGTCGTAGTCACCGCTGTTGTCACGAACCTGCTTCCACATCGACCCATCCCGGTCAATGAAGTGCCAGTCTTCGTCACGGTAGTAGGTCAGCGCGTCTTCGTTGATGAACCACTGCTTGTTGAGCGGTGCATCGGGGTCAGCCACGACAGGAATCTCTCCCTGGTCAGTGGTGAACGCGAGACCAGTGAATCCACCAGTGAACTGCTGCGTGTTAACAGTCTGACGCAGCTGCGACAGAAGGTTAAAGTACGCACGGCGAACACCGAGCGACTGCAGAATCAAAGTGGTGGAACCACCCTTGGTGCGGATGCTGTCAACCATGTTAATCATCAGGCTCTCGGACAGGGCACGGAGGGTTCCGCTGTTGTCGTCAACAGTGGCCTTCCACTCAGGCTCAGTCGAGGGGTCGATGTTGTAGAGAGTACCGGAGTCGCTGACAATTGCAGCAAGACCAGTAAGCTCACGGTTACCAGCAGCAGCCACACCAGAGCCCTTACGCACGATGATGTCGCCATCAGCAAGCGCGGTACCAGGAGTGGTGGTGAAGGTGACGGTCCCAGCAGCAACGTCAACGGAGTCGATAACGAGTCCGCTGTTGTCAACAGTGGTTCCGGACTGGGTGTCCACAACAGCGCCAACCTGGAACAGGCGAGCGTCGTAGACGGGGACAGTTGCACCAGTGTTAGCACCGGAAGCGACACCAATGGCACCGTTTCCAGAACCGTAAACCTGGCGGTTCATGTCCTTCTTAAGGTCGTTCTTCAGACCCTCAACCTCGTTGTCCAAAGCCTTGGCAAAAGCCTTAGCGTCGGTGTCAGAGAGGCTAATAGCCTGACCAGTGAGCTGGACACCACCGTATGCGTACTTAAGGTTGACGCGTGCGGCGGCGTGTCCCTGCTGACCAGGAGTCGGCAGAGCTTCGGACTCGAAACGAGAACCGATACCAGCGTTACGACGGGTGTGAATTGGGAAAGTAACATACTTTCCGCCTACCTCGTTGGTGACACCAGAACCACTGCGAGTAATACGCTTCAGAGCGACGATTTCGTCGTTGAGCTGCTCGCGGATACGGCCCTGGTAGACCTCCTTGAGGTAGGAATCAATAGTTGCAAGGGTTGCAGCCATTGTCTTTCCTTTCTGTTTGAAAGGAGATTAAGCCTTATGCGCCTTGCTGGATCGAGCCTGCAATCAAGTTCTGTACATCTTCTCTCGACATTTTACCGAGAGGAGTGTCGGGACTTGCTTGCGGCAAACCACCAGATGTCGGCAACAGCTTTGGGGCTGAATCTCCGGGTCGCGGTACTGCGCGAATTCGGTTAACTGTGTTTTCGACGTACTGTTTAGCAACATCCTCAAGCTTCACAGACTTGCCATCTGTTTGCATTTGGAAAGCTGCTCGCATCAAAACTTCCTGAACGTCCTCTTCAGCAAAGTCAGGATACTGCTTTTTCAGTTCGCCAATTTCCTGTTCAAGAGCTGCATCTGCTTCCTGTTGAATCTTCGTCTGCTCTTGCTGCTCAAAGAACTCCTGAAGTTTCCTTTGTTGTTCTTCAAGCTGAGCTATACGAGGATCGACAGGTGCTTCACCAGTCTCGTTCGCTTCTTCTTCATCAACCGCATCCTGAAGCTCGGCTTCAGTTTCCGGTAGACGACCATTTTCCTTTAGGAACTGTCCCAAAGCGTTGTAAATGGTTTCAGGTTCCGTATCGAGCTTTTGAGCAATTGCAGCATAGCTTTGCAGCTGCTCAGGAGAACCAAGCTCAGAATACTGCTTGAGCTGCTGGTTCAACGACGAGATACGCGATTCAGCGTTCTTGTCAAAGTTCTTAAGGTCATCCTGAATAGCGTGAAAGCTAACAGGGTCTAGTTTTGTACGTACAGACTCCCAAGCGGGGTTAACGCCCGAGGACTCTGCATCGACAGAGGCTTCGGTTGTAGGTTCCGCTGCCTCTACTGGCCCTGAAGATTCCACATCCCCCGTCGGGGCTTCAATCTCTGTACCTGTAGGTTCGTCCATTGTGTACTCCTTAAACGCCGTACCTCCCTGTGAGGCCCTAGCTGAACGGATTTAATTATACGGTATTTAGTTATCAATCACACACTTTATTAGGAAAGTGCGTGAATCGCGTACGTCAGGTCGTTGTAGGTCATTTTCAAGACCTCAGCGTTGGTGTACGTAGCTGCATCGATAGCCTGAAGCTCAGTACGAAGCTGAGTCACAGTCTTACGACCATAGTTTCTTGTGGGGCGATACTCTTGCTGAGGAAGCGTATCCGCCACAACATCGAAATCTGCCATGGTTATGCTCCTTGTGGTTGTTCAGGAGCCATGTCGGGCACGGCTCCGTTGGGGGCCATGGTAGCTCCAGGCCCCATAATCGGTACTTCCATACTATCGCCTCCAAGAGGCGCTCCGCCCTGTTCCGTGCCGTCCCCCGGAATCATCTGCAAGAACTGTTGCAGCTGCTTCTGCTGCACAGCCTGCTCGTGCATTGCAACATGCTGCTCAAATTGATCCTTCAAAGCATCCGGCAACATTTCGTATTCTTGCGACATACGGAACTTGTTATGCGTCTCAACGTGAACCTCGTGAACATCAAAGTCATCAATAGGCACGACAGGGGGTGCGGGCATGTTTTCAATCTCGGCCATAATCGCAGGGTCTTGCATAGCCTCAGGAGGCAGGCCAGCAATAATTTCTTGCATCGTCTCCATACGCTTAGCCTCAATATCCATTTCGGTAAGCATCTTCATCTTGATGTTCTCGCGCTGAGCCTTACGCTCTGCAACGTTCATAGTGTCCATGATCTTCTGAACACCGCCAACCTCAAGCAGACGAGCGGCTGTCGGCTGGTCAATAATTCCGACAGCAAACATATCCATCACACGAGCTTCTTGAGCAGCCTTAGACTTAGCAAAACTAGAGCCAGGCTCAATACGAATATCCGTACCAGAAGCAATGTCAGAACCCTGCAACAACATTGTGTCGAACGCACCATCCGCACCAATCGTGCGAATCTTACGGGGCAGGTCAACATACTGCACAAACAACTCAATGGTTTGTGTAGCAATCTTTTCAATACCCGCCTCAATGCTTTGGAACTGCGGCGTCAGGTACTGGTTAGATGCTTCCTGCAGGTAGCTGATTGCGGTACCAGAAGTCACACCAGGAGGTGTATCACCACGCGACACCTCGCGCTCACCAGAAATGTCAATCCAGTCGTTCAGCACGCGGTCCTGCTGGTCCAAGTAATACTGGGGCAAAGGCGACAACGGCAACGGCTGAGGCGGAGCCATACCAGGCTTGTACTGGATAACCAGGCCAGGCTCGTTCGTCAGCTTAGATGGAACAATACTGCCCATTGGCGCAATCAGCTGAGGTTTAGCCATGCGGCGTCCAGCCTCAGCAATCTCCGAACGCAGACCGTTGTACTCTTTCTGCAACTGCGACAGGTCCACAATGGGGCTGTCAGCGTAGAACGTTGACGTGGGAATGTGCTCAAACTTTGTGAACGGGTACATGCCGTGGCCGTAAGGGAAACCGTCTTTGTAAGCGTTGATCAAAATGTCGTCGATGCTAATAATGACGCCACCTTGAGGCAACAATTTATGTGCGCCAGGCTTTACCCAAGTTTCATAAACGATAACGCTGTCGGGTGTGCGGGAGTGGCCCAGGTTGAGGTAAGCCTCGTCAATAATCTGGTTTGCGCTTGAGGTGCTGGGCTTCAGCTTAATGCCCTGCAGTTCGTCGGCAAAATAGTGATAAGCCCACTCGACAGGCTTAGTGTAAGCATTGATAATAAATGGCTGGTCTTCAATGTCTTGCTCACGAACGTCCGGCACAAAAAGATGGAACGGAGTTACGTGACCAAACTTGATGTCACCCATCTCACCCGACACGCGGTCTTTACAGTACGGGTCCCACGAAGTTTTTAGGAAACCGTTACCTGTAATGATCGTCCACCAAATAGCACGCGACATGTGCGTACGCAGCTTCTTAGCTTCGCTAATAGAAGTCCACGCCTGCTCAGCAGCAAAAGCTGCCCTCTGGTCGTCGTCTTCGCTAGACGCCGGAATAGCCTGAGCTGTCGGGAAAGACGACAGCATCTTAGACATTTCCCAACGCACATAAGAGCGGATACGGTTAATAGTTTTACGCTGGTGGTAATAAGGCTTACGAGGCGTAAACAGTTTGTCCCTGTAATCCTCAGGGAACGTGCCACGAGTTTGCTCTAACCATTGGTGCCCATAAAACATAGACATGTTGTTAAACCACTGCAACTGCTTCTGGGTGCGAGCCGTCTTAGCTTTCTGCCATTCTGACTGCACCCAGGCAACAAGTTGCTGTGCTTCTTTAGTTTTACGGAACTTCTCAATATCGAGTCCGTCCTCGGGGAGCTTAATTACCGTAGAACTCTGGGTCAACTCCAGTGAGTTCGACGAATAGTTGTCGGGCATCTTGGCCATTTATGTCTTCTCCAGCAGCGAGGTTCGGATTTCTTTCAGATATTCTATCGACTTCTGCCTCGTCTGAGGGGTCGTAGTCCTGATAACTACTATAGTCGATAGGTTGACTCATCGCTTGAACTTGCTGGTACGCGAGAGGATCGCTTGAAGCGACTAACGCCTGCGCCTTTTCGTTCAGCTCCGTCAGAGTCTTTATTGATTTGTATTGCGTCTCCAATTGGTCCTTCATCAATTGTGCCTGCTTCTCCAACAATTTGTCCACTGCTTTCTGGTGCAACAGATACTGCAGCACCAGCAGTGAGAGCAGAATTACTGATAACACGCTCAACAAAATTATTGACAACATCGTTTTGTAGCTCCTTAACAGCTGCGTTGTAGCCTTCTTCGTACCATTGCTTCTTTTTCAGCCCAGCGGTCTTAGGCTCTCCTTCTTCAAACAAACCAGCTAGTTGAGCCATTTCACGGATAACATCTACCGACAGGTAAATCCGTCCACGGTCAATCACTGTTTTGCTGAGGTCTACACCCGTATCAATAAACGGGCCCTTACTTGTTTTAGTAATCCAACACACGCCAGGGTCAAGCGCTGGCGCATCTACAAGAAAAAACCTACTCATCAGTAATATCCTCCGTAATCATTTATGACGACGTTGCCGTCCTGTGCAGATGCTCTATCTTCTGCGAACTCGACAGTAGGGTCTTCTCGCATCTTCAAAAGCAACTCTTCATATCTTAGCGTAACAGGTGGTGCGTTTGCATCCGTTTGCTCAGGAATAGGTTTCAAATCGGGGCGTGTCGTAGCAAAATAGCGGGCAGAGTCAAAAGCGTGGTCGTCCTTTTTATGCACAACTTCCTGCTTATTCATCTCATACGCCATCTTGTCCGAACTATAAGTAGCCCACCGCAACTTTTTCAACTCACGAATCAAATTCGGACAATTACGTGAAATTACCCACGTAGGTCGATCAGCACCCCAACGAGTACGAGGCCGCCTACGAAAATACCCCTGCATCTTCTCAATACCCACCATGACATCGTGCGGGATACCCTCAACGTTTACGTACACGCCGTTCAACGCATATTCCTGAATAATGCTGGTACCCGTAATACCAGACCGTTGACGCATCGCAGGGTCGCCCATACGCTCCACATTCTCCGGATTACGCCCCCAAGACATTTCCCGCTGCTTCACAACCTTCGCGTGCTCCGACACAATCATGTTTGACTGATAATGCTCAGCAAACGTCACAATCTCACCTGTCGGAGCCACCGCGTGCCACAACCATGCTGTCGGGTTATTCAAGCCATGATCGACAGAAGCATAAATAACCCAATCTTTAGGCACATCACCAGGCCCAAAATCTATAAGATACTGTTCCATATTTTGATTAAAGTCAGGAAACACAAGCCCGCTACGAGCAACAAACTCACCCTTCTCACGAATATCACGTTCCTCCTTATTCATACCCAGCATGTAAAAATCCATGTCATCCGACTCAGCTTGAATGTACGGATTCTGCTCAGCCGACAGGGTGAACGTGTCGATCCACTCCACGTTGCCTTCCTTCGCAGGCTCCCACAACAAATCAAACGTCCAACCCATGCCCTTAGTTGGTGTCGCCGCAATAACCCAAAAACCGTTGTAGTCAATCAAACGCATCATCGACTCATTAAAAATATGCTGAGGCGGCTCCTCATCAAAGAAAATACCGTGACGAGGCACACCACCCAGCTTCATCATGTCCATACCCCACGTCACAAAATCAATCGTGGAACCGTTCTCAAAAGTCAAAATATAGTTTGTGCTATCCCAGCTTTTATCCCAACTACCGTCCTTCAAATACGATTTAGGAATCCACCGTTTCATTTTGGGCAGAATAATTTGCTCAATACCTTT
>Ga0196899_1000976_pt1 | contig 14463 bp, 28 predicted proteins | sample VirMetDEL_Sep_01_FD_169095 | JGI IMG/M metagenome (GOLD analysis project Ga0196899, IMG submission 169095) | Aqueous microbial communities from the Delaware River and Bay under freshwater to marine salinity gradient to study organic matter... | ecosystem: Environmental > Aquatic > Marine >... | reverse complement strand
TCCACAGCTTGCCATCTGCTTGCCTTACTTCAACAATAGCAGTTGCATCATTGGTATAGCCCCAATCCAATCCAATGCATCGCCATCTGTAGTTGTCTGGCAGTTGATCACATTGGTTCCAATTATCGAACACGACACCTTGCAATGCTCCTATTCTTCCAAGACCATAGACATTCCACCAATTTTGCCAATAGGATGAAGTCTTTGCTTTTTCTTCTGCCTTCTCAATGTCTTTGCGAATCGTGTCCGGCAATGCTTCATTGTCCTTGAATGTCAGAATCAGATGTTCAGAATCATCTTCCTTCAACACTTCGGTGTGCGCCCAAAATTCCATCGTTGGATTGAAGTCAATGAAGATTTCGTCTGATGTTCTGATGGCCAATTGATAGTAAGATTCAAACGGAATATTGTTTGCTTCGTTCACATACAGAATATTCCTTCTGGCACCACGCAATCTTGCTTCCTGGTCTGCGCTGAAAAATTCGATGTAGGAACCATTTGCGAATGTGTAGGTCAATAGTGACCTATTCCATCTGCTGTCATTGTATCTGCCTGTGATCTGCATCACCTTCAAGAAATCCTTCATTGCTCCACGCCTAAGATGTGGCACAGATTCGGAGACTACGGAAATTTCCAAGCCATCAATTCTGGCTGCTTTGTCAATTAGGACCGGAAGAATGCCGAATGTCTTACCTGCTGATGTGCCACCTTGGATGACCTTCTTGCGTTTGGTCAGCTTGCGGATCTTGCGGATTGCTGTTGTATAGACGAAATCATTCATTCATCATCACCAAACAATGGCTGCTCACGATGTGTCACTTCGTGCTTTTCGGTAAGGTTGTTCAGACGTTGTGTGATGCTTGTGTTGTAGATACCTGTCATGCCGCCTTCAATCTGGTCCTGTCGGATGCTCTTACGTATACGCGAACAGATGGCGGAAAATTCTTCATACGCTCCATTTTTGTTGCCGAAATAATCATCAAGAAAATGGTTCAATCCTTGGTTAGCTACGAAGTTCTCGAATCCTTCCATCGTCAATGGTTTCTGAAGTTCACGATGCACAGTAATTGCTTTCGGACCAATGAAATCCTTCACAGTTATCGGATGGTCCTTGGTATGTGCAGCATATTCCAGGAACAGCTGCCACATCTTGTCCGGTGTTTCAATGTACTTCTTCTTGGCCATTACTTCTTGAAATTTCGCAATGCTTCCTGTGGCGTATTGCCCACACCTTCCTTGAAGTTGCCTTCATTGTTCCAATATCTGTTGGCATCTTCACGCTTGAATGCGTGCCACTTCATGGTGTAGGTGTTGTGTGTGATATACACACCATAGTTCTCATGGTTCCTGTTCTCCTTCATTTCTTCCTTCTTCTCTTTGGCTTTGGCTTTGGCTTATTTTCTTCAGCGAATTTCAGCATGACACGTGCCATTGTCTGTGCAGAATTGCCACAGGTGAAACACACACGTGCATTTCCGTGAATGGCCTTGTATGTTTCTTCGTACTGCTGAACTTCATTCTTTGTCAGTCTTCCACTGAACTGTCTGGCTGCCATCATTTCAAGCTGTGCCTTCCGTTCAGTTATAAATAGCAAAATGTCCTTTTTGTCCATTAGTTAAAATTTTCTCCGTTCAATATTCTAACGACCCAAATCAACAGCAACAGGATAAAACAGAATAGAATCACATCATCCATGTCACATTCCTTTTCTGCCACCTGTGTTGGCACCAAGTATGGCCACAGGTTTTGTGAATACCTTCTTCATCACCTTGTCACAGCAGGTGAATGTTGGCTTTTCGTTCATTCCATGCACATAGTCTTGGACCATCTTGCACTTTCCTTGGCATTTGTAGGAATAGGTCATATTATTTCTTTTTGTTTAGTGCTTTTTCGAGTTCATCCCAACATTGAAGGAAGGCATCTCTTGATACTTCGTGTAACTGGTTAACGGTTGCTATGTGTGTTTTTGGATATAACTTCAACGCCCTCGCCTCTGCTTGTTCTCTTGTTTTCATCTTATTTGTTTTTGCTTAACCTTTCAAGCCTTTCAATTGACCGAACTATTGAATTAACCTTTCGGGTTATCTTCTCAGCCTTCAGTTTGTGGCCATTCAATTTGACTATCTTGCTGCTCATGGCATCCAGAAGATTCGGAATTTGTACAGAATCCGTTCAATCAACACAGCCATCAATGCCACCTGGACAGATGGCCATACAGCTTCAGTTGTCGCTGCTCCAATTAGCAGACCAATCCAAAACGATAGACACAATGAACAGTCAAATGGCTTAATGCTCGCCCATTCATCTATGTTCAGCCATTGTTTAATGTAGGTCTGTATGCTGATCACTTCTGTCAGTAGTGATGCGATGACCGCTACTGATACAGCGTTGAAGAATAATTCCATAATAGTCTTCCTTTAGTTGGTCCAAAGTTCTACGGACCGAATTACCAATTGATTTAAATGGAATGTCAACCTTCTTGCTGACCTTCCGATAACTGCCTTCTTGCAGCCATAACCGCAGCACTTCCTTGTCATACCAATGATAGCTGTCCAACAATGTTTCAATGATCATCATATCATCTTCTTGTTCCCAATCATAGCCATCAGCATCATCTGCAATGTCCGGCACCTGCTTGTTGTGTGCGAATAGGCCGTGTTTCCTTGCAAATGTTGACCTTGGTGATGTTGCCATTGTCATCATGGTGCGTACTACGTAGTAACGCAGATAGCCGCCATCATTGACCTTGTTCCATTTCTGTTCATCCATTTCCAGGATGACCATTGCAGATTCCTGGATAAGGTCATCAGCAAACCTGTGACAAATGCGAACTGCAAGTTCACGCAGTTCATCATCTGCCAACAGGTCAATTGCTGCTTGTTGTTTAGAATGGCAGGTCATCATTTCCGATGGCTGCGGCCTTTGCCTTTGATTTGGCCACAACCTTTGCCTTTGATTTGGCCACAACCTTTTCTTTGACGCTTCCTTCTTTGTTTGGTTTCCATGTGTCCACGGAAATTGCCACATCATTGCCATAGTCATCAAGTTGATCACGCAGGTTGATGTTCACCTTCACATACTTCTTGCCTTGATATTCAAAGGTGTGTTCAGCAGGAATCTTGTCCAGACAGATGGATGCTTTCAGCCATGTGTCACCTTTCTTCTGACCATTGCCGCAATAGATTGTTTTTTCTTCACTCATTGTGTTAAGTATTGATTTTTACAAATATACGATTTTCAGAATAATCTTTGTTGCGCTTGGTGTTGCTTCAATCGTTTCATTGCTGCATCAAAGTATTCCTTGTCAAGTTCGCAGGCTGTCAAGTCAAAACCTAAGTTGTGGCAAGCTATGGCAATACTTCCGGAACCAAGATGCGTGTCAAGTATTTTGTCACCTTCTTTTGCGTAGTTCATCAAAAGCCATTCGTAAAGTTTAACGGGCTTTTGTGTTGGATGGATTTTTCCTCTTTCGGTTAGAACACTATATCTGAACATCTTTGCAGGACTTGAAAATGAAGTCCAACCTAATTCACACATGGCCAAAGAGAAATCAAAAGGTTGCTTTTTGTCCCAAATCAAAAAACATTGAGATGAATTTAAGTAATCAAAAAAATAATTTCCGCCCCAAATGATTTGATTTTTAGAAACTCTTTTTAATTCATTAAAGTATTCTAATGATGGTGTTGACGCATCCCAATCTTTCTTTGTGTGTTGTTGCCTAACGGAATTTGCACTTATTCCAATTCCATAAGGTGGATCTACAACAGCAAGGTCAAAGTGATTATCTGAATACCTTGCCATTAGTTCCATGTTGTCTTCACAAGTTATCTGAACACCCATCATGCTATGCCTTGTGATTTGAACCATCTGGTCACAGTCTGTTCATACCTGTTATCTTCCTGCATCAACGCAAATCTACCTTGTGGCTTTTCATTAGGCAATGCCTTCACTTCATTCCTTTCAAGTAGATATTGGTAGAGCAATCCCCACATTGGAAATTCCGGCAGTCTGTCATGTTCCTGGATATAACTGATGGTCCAATCATACATGAACTTTGCATCAATCGGATCAGAAGCTGCTTCCAATTGCTTTGGTTGAAATGTTGGTTCAGATGCTTTCCTGCGTTCAGTCTGTTGGAATGCTCGGAGAACTTCACCGACTACCTTTGGTGATAATTGCTGACCATAAGTTGACAATGTCAATGGTTTGTTGTTCAAAGATAGACTTCCGGATGCAGCCTTTTGGAATGCTGTGACCAATTTGAAATCATCAATGTGCGGAAATTCAGCATCAACGAATCTTGCAATGATGTCCATCAGCATCTGACCATTTTGATTGCGTTCAAATGCTTTGCAGCCAACCAATAATGGCAGCTTGTGAATTGTTGCTTGTTGAATCATGTGTTCTTTTCTCTGTGTAGTTTTTCAATTGTTTGAAATATAGGCAAAATTAACTGTGGCACCACAGCATTTCCGTATGCCTTTATGCTTTCGTTTCGCCACTTTGGAAAGGTAATATTGTCCAATCTGTCGGGAAGCCCATCATTTCCGCCACAAATCGCGGATTCAGTTGGGAAGTCTTGCCAGTTGTTTGATATGCTCTTTTCTGCAATCCATCTTGATTGCGCTTGCCTGTGCTCTTCTGCGGATTGTCGTCTGCTGTTGGTGTTGGCAGCAGACCCAATGCTGCCTGTCCACTCAACATGTTTGCTGTTCCATCCTTCCGCTTCTGGCCTTTCCAATCGCCTGATATCGGTGTTGGCAGCATATCCGACAATGAACACTCTGTCTCTTCGGTGTGGTGCGTTGACACCTGCAGCTGGCAATAGTACCGGTTGTACTTCGTAGCCTTCAGCTTCCAAGTCAGCACACACCTGCTCGAAGACCAGACCGCCATCGATAGTAAGCAATCCACGAACATTTTCTGCCACAACGTATGTTGGCTGAATTTGTTGAATTGCTCGCAGCATTTCGTGCCACAGGTAGCGCTCATCATCGGTGCCTTTCCGTTTTCCTGCAAGGCTGAATGGTTGACATGGGAATCCGCCTGTGATGATGTCGATGTCTCCGTTGTGAATAGAGTAGTCTGTTTTGATGATGTCATGATATTGAATTGAATTAGGGAAATGATGTTTTAGAACTTTCTGGCCAAATTCGTTCCATTCCGTGTGGAATACATTGGTCCAACCCATCCATTGGGCAGCTAAGTCAAAGCCGCCAATTCCAGAGAATAGTGATCCGTGTCTCATTGGTTCAGCTTTGGTTGTTCAACTTCAAAGTCAAACTTGAATCCATTGACATCGTCACCTTTTTCCTTTGCCCTTTTAATCCAGGACAGAACTGCTGCTTTCCAATTGGTCATTGGTACCTGTCCAACCATCCAACCTTTCGATTCATAGTAATAGAAGAACTTGTCTGCTTCATCTTGGCTTCTGCATCCGGAATGATACATCCATTCTCTCACTTCATCCAATGATGGCGCGCCAACAACATTGACATTTCCATTCTCATTTACATTACCATTTACATTCTCATTTACATTTACATTAGGTTTTTCAGTTGTATAACCAAAAGCTGTCAATGGTTTATGTTTGGTTTCATCTAGGTTATGGTTAGGTTCTGTTTTGGTTCTAGTTAGGTTTCGTTTAGGTTTCGGTTTGGTTTTTTTTGAACTTGGTCTGCCGCCCTTTTGTCCATTATTGAATCTTGCAATGTTTGCATCCAATTGTGGCTTAATTAGCCGAAATGCCAACTTTGGTGTGCCTTCCAATGATGGTTCTTTGAAGTTCAAAGCATAGTCACAAATTGCATCAAACATGGCACATTTCTCTTCTGGACACAGGTCTTCAGCAGCTTCGAAGAATGACCTGTAAAAGATAAATGAGTCTCTCATTTGATGATGAATTTGGTGCCTTGCTTGAAGAATCTGAATCCTAATGTTCGCAGGATTTCTGTCAATTCTGCAACTGTGTACTTATCTTCATACATCAGTTCATTGTCAATGCGCTTGATGTTGTGGATGACAGATGCATGGTTCATGAATGCCATTTCTGCAATCCGTGTGATGCTCAAACCTGTCTCCATTTCTGGCTGTCGTAATATCCAGAAGACAACTGCTCTACATTTCACAATGTGTGCTTTTCTGTCTCTGGAATACAGGCTGTTCTTCGTCACACCATAGTAATGCAGCACAGCATTGGTGATGTTTTCCACGTTCACGCCTTGCCTGTTGGCAATTGGTGCATTCATCACTTGGTCTGTCAATTCCTGTCTGTAAACATCAACCAACTTGTTGATGCTTTCCTTCTCAATTTCTGATAATTCTGTCTTCACTTCTCTGTGTTTTTTATTGTTAATAACTCGTTTAAAGATACAAAATTCAAAGCTGTTGGATGATGTCCATCCAATCTTCAAACTTCATTGCCACATAATCTGGCTTATGGTTTTTCGTGAACACAACAACAGGAACACGGCCATCAATAGCCGCGTCATCCTGTGATTGTTTCAATGCGCTCCAAATGTTCAACCTTTCCTGGTTCTTACATTCAAAGCTGAACTGTGCCAATGGTCCATCAAGATCAATGATGTCACCTTTGATGGTCATGCCACCAGACATTGGTGTTCTCCGGACATTGGTGCCGAATCTTTTGTTCAGCAGATTTGCAACTTTGCGTTCAAATCGTTTGCCCTTGTCGTTTGCGTTCACCATGTCTTCAATTGTTTTCGGTTAACGAACCAAACAGGACCTTTTCCAAGGTCTTTCTTTCCTGCTTCTTCAATCATTTCCTTGGTCGCATAGCCAACAAGATCAACTGTGTTGCCCTCAACAATAGCCAGAACATAGACATCATGCATCAGCTTTGGAACAACCAAGTTGCCATCCTTTCTGTCTGTTGACTTGATGTCAATTGTTGCACCATCCTTGCTGATGAAATCGAATGAATCCTTTTCAAGGTTGCTGATGATGTCCAGGTGCAGGTTGAATTGTTTGCTGAATGCATATTCTGCCGTGAATCCAATCCTGCTTGCAATCCGTTTGTCAATGATGGTTGAATCTGTGCCGCAGCCTTGCCAATATCGCATTGATGCAATCATGTCGCACATTGCCAATTCTCTTGGTGATAGTGTGATCTTCATGCTTTCAGAATTTGGTCCAGATAATCCTTAGCCAATGCTAACCTTTCCACCAATTCCTGCTGCATTGCAACATCAGCAGGAACATTGATGATGACCATTCTGAATGCTTCATTTTCAATCCTTGGATCAAAGCTAATGAAGTCACATGATGTGGCACCTGTGGCCAACATACAACCTTGCATCTGCCACAAATATTTCTTGTCAATGTCCTGGTTGATGACATTCTTCAAATGGTTTGCCGTGTTGTATGGACATTTGATTTCAATCAGCTTATCTGTCCCCTTCACCTTGCCATCTGGAGACCCACCGGAATAGTCTGATATTTCACAGAATCCAAGTTCTTCAACTTCACATCCTGTGCGCTTTTCATATTCTTCTCTGGCCACAGATTCGTATTCGTTGCCGTGATCCAATGCTGCGCCAAAAATCTGGACACGTTGGCCTGTCAGCTTTTCTGCTGCTACTTCCATTATGTAGCTGATGGCTGTGCCACCGAAGATTTCATCCTTCTTCCTGCCTTTGGTCATCAAATCACCAAATCGTGATGCTGTGAATTTTCCAAGTCTGGCAGCAAACCATTCTTCAGTTCGCTGCAGTTCGTCTTTTTCTTCGAAGATGTCCATGATTACTTGGTTTTTTTAGGTGTGAAATCATCTGATTCATCTTGGCCATACACGTTGTGCTGATAGAATCCGGACAGCTTCAGACACACACGTGATAGTGATCGTTTTTCAGCCATTGCCACAGGATACTTTTGCCGTGTGTTATCTGGTGCAGATTCGCCATAGGTTTCAACAGTTATGACATGGCCATCTGGTCCTGACATCTCGCCAATTGCTTTGATGACTACGTGCTTGCAATCATCTGTCATGTGGACCATTTCGTAACGTACACGAATGCCGCGATGCTGCTGAATGCGTTCAATGCCTTGCCTTGTGATGATAACAAAACCTTGTGGCGATTTGAAGAAATGGTCAGCCGTTAAGCCGTTCTCCGTGGCCAACTTTTTCATTGTTTCTCTCTCTGTTGTTTTCATGAGAATTTATTATTGATTATTGATTTCGGAATATTGAACCTGTTTCGTTTTCAAGGTGAGCATTGCATACTCGCTTGTGAATGCCATCCAATAGAATGGCAATGTGTCTGATGGTGTGTGAACACCTTCGTGATGGTCATAGTCAGCATCCCACATGGCTAACCATCTGGTTACTTCTCCAAGTATGTGCCGTTCAACGACCATCTGACTGTCTGCGTATATCAGCACATTGACCTTTCCCATTTGGTCAATAGCATCAATTCGTGTGATGATGTCCAGGACAACCATCTTGGATTCATCAGACAGATACGTTGTGTCTGATTTGTAGCAATCAAGCAATGATTCGTGCTTCATTTTTTCTCTGTGTTTATGGTGATTACTTGTTAATTACATCATCGTGAAATGCATCATCGTCTCCACATGATTCGCAAACGCCAATCAATGCAGCTTGTTCGTGATGCTCTGAATATCCAACAACAGCCTGTGTCTGTCCACATTCACATCTGCATTGTGAATTGTTGGTGATCAACTGAAAACTATGTTCCTTCAAAATGAAGATAGCCTGTTCTTCTGTCTGTACGCAGTTTACTGTTCTTGCCATTTCTCTGTGTTTTTAAATGTTTCCACGAATATACAACAACACGTTGATAACTTCCAAATAAATGCACAGGAAATTTCACACGTTGATGCTAACGTGCTGATAATCAACTGAATAATTTTAACGACTAATTAACAGACAGCCACGTGTCATCATCATCTGACTGTCTGCTGACTATGCGAAGATACATTTCTTCTGTATTGACCAAGGTGTTGTGATAGGCATCCATTTCATCTTGAATTGCCTTGTTCCGTTCGCTGATTCGCCAAAGAACGTAAGCTGTGACCATTAGCCAGAAGATGACAACAAACAACAGAGCCATTGCAATGATCAGCAGGTTGATGATTGTCTGCATCACCTTACTTTGCCCTTTATTATTCGCAGATTGTCAACTTCGAAATCACCATTCTGATCAACACGAATGATTGCAAAGCCATGATTCCATTTGTTAACAGGCATGTAACCTGGATGAAGTTCACACAGGCATCCTGTTGACCATGTTGTCACAACCTTTCCATCCAGATTGCTTTCTGAATGTTCACTTGTTTGATGGTTGTGGCCACAGATAACTGATGCTTTGGCTCTCATGTAGTAGCCACGTGCAGGATTCACAGGAGAAAAGACTGACCTTCCAAATTCATGGCCATGCATGATGGACAGCTTTCCTGCTTTTATCACACGTTTGTCCTGTATCAGTTCACATCCAAGTTCACCAAATCGCAGCAATTGGTCCATTGTGAAGTCTGCTGTTCCAATTAGTTCTGGTGCCTTTGTTCGCAGGTATGCTTCGTACCTTTCTTCATGGTTTCCTAATTTGAAATAGAAAGGAACACCATCAAATTCCTTCCGGAACACTTGCAGCAATTGCCTTGTTGCTTCCAATTCTTCAGCGAATCCACGCTTCCTTGGATCACGTTCATAACGTGACAATGCATAGCAATCAACTGTGTCACCATTGAACACAATGGCATTGACCTTCTGTTGCTTTCCATATTCTATGGCCTTGGTGATGGCATCGATGTTGTGATATGGAACATGGATGTCTGACAGCAGCAGGATTCTTGTTGCAGCTTTCGGCAACAGAAACGGTTCCCATTCAGACTCGTCACTTTCTGGAAGACCAAATGGATTTGCAATTCCTAATGCTTTCGCTTGCTGTGCCTTCTCCGTTGTCATGTGTTCCTTGTTTTTAAAATATTGCCTATTCGCATCACCATTTTGTCCACGATAATAGCGAATTATACTCCTGACATTCTCCACATCCAGGAATGCTGATTTGTTCCTTTTGTATATCATCTTAGCCAATGATAATGATGGAAGATGTGACCAATGCTTCAGATATTCTTGGACGATTTCGCCCTTGATGGATTGCTTGTTCATTGGTGTTGCGCCATTATTCGTTCTCTGTAGAATTTAGGATCAATGTCACGAATCTGCATTGCCAATTCCATCCATTTCTTCTTTGCTTCTTGCCTTTCTTCCTTGGTGCTATCTGTTCCCAAGTTACATTGTATCAATGCATTCTGATGAAGAAGCTCATCAATCTGCTTGCGGACATCTGTGTCCGTGTGATAGTAATAGTTGCTCATCTCTGCCATAGTTTTCTTCCAACAGTTACACCAACATAATGGTCACCATTGAACTTGTAATTGGCAGTAATATACAACTTTAGAATGTCTCCGTGTATGCCAACACCAAACAATGGTTTCACTTTTTCGATGAAATCAGTCTGCGCTTCGATGGATGCATGGATGCCAACACCATACATTGGTGCCTTATGGACATTAGATGTGTAGGTGAATGCTGCTTCTTCTGTTATGTTTTGGTAATTGAACCAAGTTGCATTCAAGCTGCCATCAGCCAATGTGATGGTTGTGTCATACTTGTTCACTTCTGTCAGCCATGCTTCAATGATTTGAACTGTGTCAACTTTCAACACTTCACGTTCCTGGATGATTGTGTTGGTGATAGTGTCCGTGACAGTTACACGCTCCACAAATCGAACTGTGTCGGTCTTCCATCGGTCAACGTATTCTGTCCGATATATTGGCTTTTCAATTTCAATTGTTTCTGTGATGACCTTGGAACCTGTGCCGCATCCTTTCCATGCAACAATGACACCCAGAAGAAACGTGACTATGTATGGCCACACAGTTCTGAATAAATGAATCAGCAATTGCCTGTCCATAGTTCAACTTCGTCTTCTCTTCTGCGAATTAATCCACGCAGCACCTTGCCGCCACCTTTGGTCCATCTGCGAAATTCAAAAGGAATGTTCTGATCATCTGCACAATGGTTCACTTTTCGCAGCAATGTTGATTTGCTGAAGTTGCCGATTCCTACATTGTAAACAAATGAAATCAATGCGGCCTTTTGGTGTGCTTTCAGCTTCACATCCAGGACACCATTCACCTGCTTCTCCACCTTCTTGATATGGTTCAGCAGTTCTTCTTCTGCTCTGGATTCATCAATTGCATCATCATCCATTGACACCTTGGTGCCATCTGAATAGATTGTTGTGCCATAGCCTATTGTTGGCACATTAGCCGGACACAAATATGGTGCAGGTTCAAAGCCTTCAAACTTCTTGATCACTTCTGCTGCCTGCTTTGCTGCGCTTTTTCTTGGTTGTTTCTTTTCTTTTTCCATTGCAATTTCCATCTATGCATTCACATCTGATTGGTTTCCATGCACACCATTCACCTACATCTTGCACTTATTTTCTTTCAGTTCTCCACGCATTTCCACCAATGCTTTCGTGTTCTCACTAATAACGTCCGCAAACTTCTCCACGTGCTTGTCATTTGCATCTTGCCAATCCTTCCGTTCTTCACGATGGATGTCTGTCAACTTGTTCAAATAATAAACCAACACAGCAAGGAAGATTCCCGCTATTCCGTACGATGCTAATGCTTCAAGTATTGCGTCCATTAGAATACTAAATTTCCTTGTTCGTCAATGTCAGGAACGATGCCCCACTTTGCTAACTCAGCTAACCATTCAGCCTCGTCAATGAATGCGTCAAATATCCACTTGGATTTCATTACTTGGTTAGTCTCTACAATTCCGTAACCTTCGCATACGGTTCTATCATCATCAAATGAAATGAAGTATGTGCGTTCGTTCGGGTATCTTATTTCGTACATCTCTTAAAATTTAAACTGAACCCCCATCGATGATAGTGCCCCATTTTGCTTCTAAACTAATATGCGCGGCTTCAGCGGCTCCTCCGCTTGTATATCGACTTCCTCCGAAGTTAGCTGTTCCACTAAAACTCATTGCACCCTGTGCATCCCACGCTATCAATAGTGCATCATAGTTAGCTGTTGATAAAGTGCCTCCGCTCATAAAGTTAGTAAGAGAAGTTACTTGGTTAATGTCCCAACCACTCATATCTTGGTCGTAAGCTGCACAATTGAAAAACATACTTGTTGCAGTTAATAATGCAGATGTATTCCAACTACTTGTATTTCCATTAAAAGATGTGCAGTTAACGAACATGAGTTGACCGCTTGTCAGCCCTGTAGTAGTCCAAGTATTTACACCAGTACCTGTAAAGGCACTACAAGTGTTAAACGCTCTAAACCAACTGTTATTAAGAACCCATCCTGCAACGGAGCCGTCAAATGAAGTAGCAGAACCTAAAAAGTTCTCTGTGCTGTTAACGCTACTAACGTCCCAACTATCTAAATCTTGGTTAAAAGATGAAGCCCCATTGAACATCTGTTTAATGTTGGTAGTAGTAGAAGATACCCAATTTGCTATGTTGTTGTTAAATGCTGAACAGTCATAAAAGCAATTCTCAAATGTAGTTACCCCCGATACATCCCACCCACTCCAATCTCTTACTGAAGTTATTCCTGAAAGTATAAATTGACCAAGAAATGATGTAGTTGTTATGATTGGAACATCTGTTGCAGTGATGTCCATATTGACACATCCCTGAAACATTCTGGTTCTGTCAAAAACAAAACCTGTTCCCCAATTGGAAACATCTGTGATTTTTAATTTGTCTCCGCCATTTTCAAATGCCCATCCTTGGACATCGCCATCAATGATGATGGTGTAGGTACCTGCTGATGTGTAGGTGTGTGATTTGTTTGCAATGGAATTGGCAACAACAGTTGAATCGCCCCAATCTATGGTGCCACTAAATGTGCCGCCACTTTTGTAAGGTAAGGTAACTGTCTCACCATCTGATGCGACATTCCACACAGTTATCATCCTAATGTCCGCAGGTGCTGCGCCACCGGAAGAAGATGCTTGTCTTCTTGATATGTTTACAATGCTGTTCATTGCTTGTAAACAATGCAGCTTCCACTTGACATTGTCAATGATGTGATGCTTGACGATTCTGGAACTGTAATGTAGGCACCTGCTTTGCAAGTTGTGCCAGACAATCCATAGTCTGCCAATGCTCCACTTCCATCAACTTCGAATGCCGTGAAGACTGTATCTTCCTGCACTATAACAGCATAGCCATTCAATGATGAATGTGCTGATGTGCCTGTCAGAACTTTGCTTCCTTTGCTTGCAATTGCTTTTTGTTGGTATTGCATGGTTTAATTTTTAGCTTATTGGTATTTGGCAGCGATCATACGCAAATGGCTGTGTAATTGACAGCACACAACTATGTCCGCTAACCTTGTCTGTGAATCTTTCTGTGAATGGTTCGAATTGTACTGATGTTTGGATGCTCAACTTCTCCGTGTGCAGTTGTCTGAAGTATGCCACGAAATCCATCAATATCAATATCGTGTCGCTCATCACTTCGTGTTCATTTTCTTCACCTGGAAGAACTCGGTCCATGCAGATCAATCTGATGTCATAGGTCAATGTTCGTTCAGTAACAGATGCACCTTGTTCAATTGCCCATAGAACAACGTAATCCAATTCTTCTGGCTGTAATTCCCACACATCACCTTGTCCGTACTGCTTGATCTGCAGATGGCTGTCGGCCTGTGTTTCGATTAGTTCGAATATGTTGTTCAGCGTGTACAAACTTCTTCAGCTTTTCGATGTTCTTCTTGTTAATTCCCTTCGCCATCAGTAGTCAATGTATCCGTCTCTGTACTTGTCCTGCAAACTTCTGGACCTGTATCTGTTGCCCAAGAAGATGCCTGTGCTATACACGTCCTTTTCCGGACGAATCACATCAAGGCCAGAATCTGGTGATTGATACGCAGGATAGTCTGATGCATTTTCGCACAGGAATCTGACCAATCGTTCTGTATACCATTCAGCCTTGTCTCTGTACTTCTGACTAATGAAGTTGATTTCATCAAGTGATGATGTGCTTGCATTCTCAGATGACTGCTGCATCAAGCCTTTATTCAAGAACTTGTATGAAATGGCTGTTGGTGCTTCGCTTTCAATCCAATATCTAAGACATGGCTGAATGTAGTCATCCAACAAGGTCTGATTTTCAGTTGTCAAGCTGTTGCCAATGATCTGTGTCTTTATTTCATCGTACAATGTACTGCCTAACTTTGGCTGCACATAGATGTCTTGGCACATGATGATGACAGGCCGAAGATACTTGAAGTCAATATTCTCATGCAGCAATGTGCTGTCTTTCAAATACGATTCGGATATAAACAGAACAGGTGTTGCCATCAGTTCGCTTGTTTAGTAATTAGTACCTGTCTCCATTCGTGTCTGCAATGGATTGATTTGCCCCACCATCCACCGCC
>Ga0196899_1000969_pt1 | contig 14507 bp, 24 predicted proteins | sample VirMetDEL_Sep_01_FD_169095 | JGI IMG/M metagenome (GOLD analysis project Ga0196899, IMG submission 169095) | Aqueous microbial communities from the Delaware River and Bay under freshwater to marine salinity gradient to study organic matter... | ecosystem: Environmental > Aquatic > Marine >... | reverse complement strand
ATGATAATCTGGTCACTTTAATTAATAATAAAGCCAAAGAAATTCAAAAGCAAGCGGCAAAAGATCCTAAAAATCCTCGTACATTGACAGCAGATGAAGCCTTACGTGCGGCTATTACAGCGATGCGAGGTGGGGATTTTTCAGGTATTGCACCGATACAAGTACAAGGCCGTGATAAATTTGCAGGCAAAGTAAGGGCACAATAATATGGCATCATTGACAGAAGGAATTGTGCCTAGAGATTTAGAGGGCTTGATTGACATTGCTCGTACAAAGCCTGATAAAGCCATTGCACAGTCTGTTGCAGAATCTGTAGCTCAAGTTGCAGAAACAACCGGACAGCCTGAACAAGCTGAAGTAGTACGTGCAGAAGCTGAAGCACTTCCTGAAGATGAGATTGCAGACTTAACGGAAGAGGATGTACGAAACTCTGAAACTCTGCAGAAACTTGGTGCTTTGCCGGGTGATCGTGTTGTCAATCAGAAGCTTGTGCGTCTTGTGTCTGATCCTCCTCGTGGTGAAGTGCTTACCATGACAGACATTCTAAACTCTCCAACACTACAGGAGCTTGGTGCTGAGGCAGGTGATAGTGTCGAAGATGGACTGTTAATTAAAGCAGGGAAGAATGAACCTCTGCGTAACTTTCTTTATCATCACAAACAAGCTGAAAGTGCATTAGAAAACTTTGCCACTTACGCTCAATCTGTAGCTCCAATCCCTCAAATAACATTTGACATTACAGACCCATTGAATTTTATTGACATTGGGTTTGATGATCCTGAGTATCAAGAGTTTTTAAAGCTGTCTCCTGCAGAACGTAGAGACAAGATGGCTGAAGACAAACTAAAAGAGCTTGAAGATTTACGCCGTACCTTCCAACCTGAGATGGACTTAGCAGGCATGGCAGGCACTGTTGTCGGAACCACCGATGTCGCTACACTGGCTGTACCACTAGGTAGTACAATCAAAGGTATGACAACCATTGGTGGTATTTTAGGCGGTGCATACAATGTTGGTAATCAGCTTGCTGAAACTGGGGATGTGCAGGTAGAAACACTTCCGGGTGATGTAGCATTAGGCATGTTAGGTGGTGGTGTATTTGGTGTAGGTAGTAAAGGCATCAAAGTAGCGGCACAGCAAATTACCAAGCCTGCTAAGACACGTAGTGCTGTCAAACAAACAGAGCGTATTGAAGAAGCTCTGAATAAGAAAGTGGCTGAAGGTGTACCACCTGTCAAAGCGTTTGAACAAGTGCAAGCAGAGCTAGGCATTTCACGCAAAGAAATACTGGAGCTTTCTTCAGCCGCAGGACGTAAGATTAAAGTGCCTCAGTCTGCTGATAAGGCACGTAAGCTTATTATGGACGATGAGATTGTACGAGACAGTGCACTCTTACGCCAAATTTCTACCACCGCTGATAAGTATTTAGGTGCGCTCTCAACACGAATTAAGAACATTAGCATGACAGCCTTCGGCAGACTGCGTAGAATGGAAGCAGATTTGCACATTAAAACTGCACAGTCTCTGACACGTGTTGAACCATTCCTGCGTACAATGAAAGGCTTGTCTGCAGATATGCAACGCAAGGTAGGTGTGTATCTAGCTAACGGTGACTACGATTTAGCCTCTAAAATGTTACGTGATATTGTTCCTGATATTGACGATCAACTTGCGGCAGTCCGTTCAGAACTCAATTTAATTAAAGATGAACTAACGTCAGTGGGCTATACGTTTGAGGCAGTAGAAAACTACTTCCCTCGTATGGTGAAAGACTACGAAAACTACAGTAAGTATCTGACAGGTGAGGAAGCTGATGCTGTCAGCAGAGCCTTACGAGAATTTGCTAAGAAGCGGAGCAAAACTGTTAAAGAATTGTCTCGTGAAGAAAGACAAGAAATTATTCAGAGTGTCTTAGAAGGGCGTGTCCGTGGCAAGGGTAATAAACTTGTACAAGAACGGAAGATACAGCGTATCAACTCAGACCAGTATGACTTTTATGAGTCTCCTGCTGAGGCTCTTCAGAAGTATATTCGGTATGCTCGTAATGATATTGAGAGACGTAAGTTTTTTAAGAAAGACAATACTGTCGAGAATGAACTAGGTCAATTTGATGCTGATGAATCTATTGCCAAGCTTCTTGAAAATGAAGAGTACAGAGGACGCTTGTCAAAAAGAAAGATTGAAGAACTAGGCAATCTATTGCAGGCTCGTTTTGTTGGCGGTAGTCGCAACATGGGTAGTACAGCATCAGCACTTCGTGACCTTGGCTATGCAGGCACGATTGCCAACCCAATCTCTGCATTGAAACAGATGACTGACTTGTTCAATGTTGGTGCAATCTATGGCTATCGGAATGTATTTAAGAGTATGTTCGGTGCTAAAGAGATGAAGCTGATTGATGCAGGGATTGAGAAAGCCACCAATGAACTTCAAGAAATAAGCAGTCTTAGTCGTATGCTTAACATTTTATTTAAAGCATCCGGTTTTGAAATGATTGATACACTAGGTAAAGAGACAGCAATTAATGCGGGACTGTCTCGTCTACGTAATCTATCGCAGACAGCAAAGGGTAGGGCCAAGCTACGTCAACAGTATGGTGATATGTTTGGTAATGAGTTTGATGCGTTTGTTGATGACCTTCAGCGTGGTGATATTACGGGCAATGTTAAGATTGCAGGCTTTAGTTTGCTTGCAGATCTACAGCCTATTGCACGTTCTGAGATGCCTGAAGCATGGCTACGTGGTGGCGATGCGGCTCGTATGGCGTACATGCTCAAGTCTTTCACGCTGAAACAGCTTGATGTACTGCGTAGAGAAACTGTTCAGGAATGGAAGGACGGAAATAGAATGGAAGCTATCAAAAGAGCTTCTGTGATTGCCGCTTCATTGGGCACGTCAGGTGTTGCTGTCGGTACTGTTGCTGACGTGCTGATGGGGCGTGAAGTAAGAGGCGATGACATTCCTGACAAAGCACTCTGGTCTATCCTTGGTGTCTACGGACTTAACCAGTATGTAGCACAGCGTTACTTTGCACAAGGGGATGTGATTCAAGGGATTCAAGAGACATTGCTTCCTGCAACAAACATTCTTGAAGCATTGTTTGATTTGCCTGTGGAAGTGTTCAAAGAAAATCCTGACTTTGGTGAGCAACTTAAAGCATTCCCTGTACTTGGACCGTTAGCCTACGCATGGTGGGGCGGTGGTGCTGAGAAGTACAATGAACGTCAACGCAAACGTGTTGAAAAGGAAAGACGTGAAGCTCGTGAAGCGATGATGCGTCCATAAAAAAGGGGACTGAAGAGTCCCCAAAGCTCACTGGAGAGAGCTATTCAAACACATCAAATATATCCCCAATCATAATCTTAACAAAGGGGATATTGATGATAAAGCCATCAAAGAAATACACTTGAGCATCTTCTATTTGTTCACTATTCTTCCAACCCAACACTGGCTGACTCTGAACTGTTTCAATAGACAGGCCAAAGACATGATGAAATCTTGCCGCTACCATCCCCAATCTTCTCCTTCTAACCCGTGTGAATTATAATCTGTTACACGTTTCTCAAAGAAATTACTTAAGCTACTTCCTCCTAGTATCTCCTCCATCCACGGCAGAGGATTCTCCTTAACCTTCCAGTTGGTCTTGAGGCCAAGTTGCAATAGACGTCTGTCTGCGAGGTAGCGAATGTACTGCTTGACATCTGCCGCCGACAAACCTTCCAAATCACCCATCTCATACGCCAGATCAATAACCTTGTCTTCCAGTTTGACTGCAGTGCGAAACATCTCGTAGATAGCTTTCTTAAAATCATCATTAACAACTCTTGGATGTTCTTCACAGAATGCTCTAAATAGCTTTGCCATTCCTTCAGCATGTTGACTCTCATCACGTACACTCCATTCTACAACAGTGCACATACCCGGCATCTTACCGAATCTTTGGTAGTTGAGTAGCATCGCAAACGCTGAGAACAAACTCATACCTTCATTCAACACTGATCGTGCAATTGCAAGGGCTGTACCGCTGATAGAATTTACGTCTAATCCTGACATGAACTCCAGTTTTGCAGACATTTGCTCATACTCTAGAAAGGTAGTAAATTCTTCTTCTGGTAGTCCTAAAGTGTCGTTCAATAGTGCATAGGAGCGTTGATGAATAAATTCACGAGAAGCAAAAGCCGTAAGCATCGCCCTAATTTCATTGTTCTTAAACTTGGGAATATAATATTCAAGGTAGTTCGTACCAACTGCTACGTCTGTCTGCGTAAACAGTCGGAGGATTTGCGTTATGTGGTTCTTCTCTTTATCTGACAGTGCACCACTCTTCCAGTGATTAACGTCTGTTTGTAGTTCAAGCTCGTCTTCAATCCAGTGGATGCGCTCATGCTCTGTTGCATAGGTCACAGCCCACGGATACTTGAACGGTTTATACGTTGTGTTACTCTCCAGTAGACTCATGCAAATTCTCCAGTGATTCTTGGTTTTGATATATTACGTTCATTAAATTATTGTTATGGTATTGTAGTCTTTCTACTTCATCAATTAGTTTTTGTATTGTGCTAAAAGAATCATTTAGTATTCTCTTATTAAATGGATCAGAGTCTTTAATCAACTCTAACCTCTTCAGTAGATTCTGTGCTTCTTCTTTCATTCTCATCCTCAAACTTGTACTCATTATTCTCTTTGTCTACCGCCATCTCAAGCAGTCGTCTAAGACCTACACTGACTAACAACCTTGTAGCATCTGGGTCTGTGTCAACAACCAATGTTGCACTACCATCTCCATGTTCAACATAGTCTGTTACTTCAATTGTTCCTGCTTTGGTTTGCATATTCTCTCCTTTGCATAGGAATACTGTGCATAGATAATTATATTTTATGTAATGTACTCCCACTTTTCTGCGGATAAGTATACACAAATGACCAATAAAAGCATCATATGTGTATACTATGTTATCTATTTAGCGTTTTCTGAACACGTTATAGACAATATGTTATCCCTGACAACTCACACAAACATCCTCGTCTTCAAAGTCCTTCAGTGCATTGCGGTCTACCTTAGTTCCAACCTTCTCCGCCGTAACACCTGCAGTCGTTCTGAGATAGTATAGTCCTTTAAGCCCTTCCTTCCATGCCTTGAGGTGTACCTGATTGACAATAGCCTTGTCAGTACCCGATGGGAAGAACACGTTAACACTCTGCCCCTGACATATAAACTCTTGTCTTTTGGCGGCATGCTCGACAACCCATGTCTGATCCAGTTCAAACGCTGTCTTGAAAGTATTCCTTTCGTCATCGGATAACCACTCCAAGTGCTGAACAGAGCCTTCGTTCTCAAGTATGCTTTGCCACACCTTCTTTGTATTTTGCCCCTTCTCATCTAAAAGTTTCTCCAAGTACGGATTGCGAACAGTATGACTCCCGGCACGAGTACGATGGACATAGCAATTGCTAAGACGTGGTTCAATGCTAGCAGAGCACCCACATAAAATGCTAGAATTAGCGTTAGGAGCAATAGCCAACAGATGCATATTTCTAACACCATAACCCACTCCATCAGGACATTCACCACGCTCCACAGCAAGTGAGTAGGTGGCCTCAACAGACTGGGCTTTGATGTCTTTGAAGATTGCATAGTTCTCACTCGCCGCCTGCCAACTCTCCCATGCTATGCCTTTGCTTTGGAGGTAGCCGTGGAAGCCCATTGCTCCAAGGCCGATTGAGCGTTCTCTATAAGCTGAGTAGACAGCTTTTGATAATTGTTCTGGTGCGTGGTCAATAAAGTATTGAAGCACGTTGTCCAAGAATCTGATAAGGTCTGCAACCATTCCGCTTGATTTCCACTCGTCGTACTTTTCAAGGTTGACTGAGGAGAGGCAACAGACTGCTGTGCGTTCTTCACTTGTTGCGAGATGGATTTCGTTGCAGAGGTTACTGCCATTAATTGACAGTCCAAGTTTTCTTTGAGCTTCCGGTAAGCCTCGTCTGGCTGTGTCGATAAAGTTAAGGTAAGGACTACCAGTTCTGAAGCGAGCTTCAAGGATTCGTTGCCACAGTTTGCGAGCTTGGATTGTATCTCTGATAATTCCTGTATGCGGGTCTGTAAGATTGTGTTGTCCATCATTAATTACGGCCTCCATAAATTCATCTGTGATGTTCACAGCATTGAATAGATTAAAACATTTACGATTGATGTCACCACCAGTCGCCACTTTAAAACTAATAAACTCCTCTATGTCAGGATGGCTTACGTCTAGGTATGCGGCGTAGCTTCCCTTCCTTGTCTTCCCTTGTTTGTACGCTGTCATCTGAGCGTCCACTACTTTCATGAATGGTATTGGTCCCGGAGCTTTGTCGCTGATCCCTCTCACATCTGACCAGTGCCCACCCACACCGCCGCCCTTTACGGAAAGCCATGCTACTTCACCATTATGCTCAATAAGGCTATCAAGATTGTCCCCCACGTAAGTAAGGAAACAACTAATAGGCAAGCCCCGATTGTTTCGTACATCGTCAGGTGCGTTCGACAGCACAGGTGACGCAAACATAAACCAACCCTTTGAAGCATAGTCGTAGATACGTTGTGCCAAGTCAAGGTCATCATTGCAATAAGCCACTGAAGCACGTGCAAAGGCTTGCTGAGGACTGTCTTCATGCTCAAACATATAGTAGTCATGCATGAGTTTAATTGCTTGGTCACTGAGGCGAGAGTCTCTTTCATAGTCAATCGTTATCCCAAGGTGTTTGCTCATCAAATTCTCCAGAGAAATATTCATAGTTGTTTTCTATTATATCCGCAAACCGATTCACGAGGTCTTCAGAATTTATCTCCAATAATTCCATCAAAGATATTTCATCCAATTGTGTGAGACGTTCTTTTAGTTCTTGTAAAGTAATCATGCGAACCTACTATTTTAATACATCTCAATGAGTTTGTCAAGGTAATGTTTAGCTTTTTCTAAATCAATCTTACCACCCTTGTCATCACATCGTGCTAAGTATTTGATAACATTGCCCTTGAGAAAACCTTTGAACTGTTCCTCTGACATCCAAGCCTCCATAGCCTGCCACGGTTGGACAGACTTGGAAGTGTAGTGTTCTCCTGCTACTTGGTATGCATCAACTATCATTCTTCTTTACCCGGATAGTAGATGCCCAGTGATTCTTTGTCTAGGTCAAATGAGTATCCAAATGCGGATTCAAGTGTGGCAATGATTGGACCTAACACCTCATCCCATGAGCAGTCGTCAGACAGTTCCATGTCTACTGAGTGTGTCTTACCATATGCACGATAGGACATATTAACGTATGCTTTATTCTCATTATCAAATGGATTCATTTCTTTCGTTCCTCTTGAGTTTTAGTATCGTGACACTTCTTACATAGCACTTGAAGATTGTCTGCTTCACAGAAGAGTGTCTTCACAAATTTAGGTAGGTCTGAATAAGTACGGAGTGTACCGGCAGGAGTGATATGATCTACCTGTACTTCAGTGGACTTAAACAATCCCTGACATGATGCACACTTGTACACCCATTTAGTTCGTTTGTCCCTACCTGTGTATGGCTTCTTAGCCATGTCCATCACTTGATAACGAACAGGATACTTAGTCCATGCTCTGCGTAATGCTGACCGAATGAAACTAAAGTATCGTGCCGTTGTCCATGTACCACCTGCTTTATTCTTTACTCCTCGTGTCATACCGGGGGTGTCCATGTATCTGTAGGAGTGCGGAGCATATACAACAGGTGTCCGTTTTCCATTGCATGCTCCTCTCCCAGACACTCCACCACAGTGTTCCACATCTCTACTTCAGACTTATCCTCCAGTAGTTTAAGAGCCTTCTTAGGTCCGATTCCTTTCGCACCCTTGATATTATCCACAGCATCTCCAACTAAAAACTGTGTATAAAAATTGAGTAGGGCTTCCTGCTCCGTGACATAGTATTGATTATTCTTCACAAAGTTATAGTGCCACCCTACTACTTGGTCAAGGTCTTTGTCGAGTGTCACAATCACACTCTCATCGCCCTCTTCTGTGGCTCTAATTGCAAGCATGTCATCCGCCTCCATACCATCTATTACACGAGCATCCCATGAAGAAACAAGGTAGTTGCGTAGCAGATGGTAGTGAACAGGCTTCTCACTCTTGCGGTTGCCCTTGTAAGGTGCAGTGGTAGCAATCTCTGTACGGAAATTGTTTGTCCCGGTCAGGTACAATTCCCATTGCTGTACACTTGGCAGGTCTATCAACAGAAGGTCTTCAAGGAAGCCTGCCATTGTGGTGATTGCCGTATCCTCAGTCTCGTCATTTGTGGCAAAGCCGATGCGATAGTTGAGGATGTCTGCATCTACAAGAGCAGTGTGCATTACAACACCTCGTCGTCGTCTGCTGTGACAGGCTCAGCATCCTCGTAGGATACAAGCTCATCAATGACAAGCTTCTTAAGGCTTGGGCTTACACCCTCCTTGTTCTTGAATGTCCAAGAGTAGAAGCCTACCAATGCAACAGCCTTAGAGCCGTTACCGATGCTGACGCCCTCTAGTGGTTGTCCATTACTATCAAAAGGTTTGATAGGTTGGTTGGACTTACAGGTGATAAAGTATCCCTTATCATCCTTCTGTCGGACAGTGAGTCCCATACCTTCTAGTGCGTTGACAGCAGGGTCAGATAGATTGCACAAATCCACCTGATACTTACCAGACATTTCATTCGGACGATCCAATGATGCCCACATAACGTCTGCTTTAATCTTTACACGTTGTGCTTGTTCCATACCATTCTCCTTTGTTGGTGGTAGAGATATATTATACCACACTTTTTAGTGTGTATCAAACCAATTTTTACCAATCTTTGCCTCAGCATCTACTGGGCAACGAAAGCCCAAGGTAATCCCGGCTTGTGAGGCCGCATCGCACATGATTTGTGCAACTTGTTCACCATCTTTCTCCTCTGCTTCAACTTGAATTTCATCGTGCACAAATGCAACCTGCCGTACAAGTAGTCCTTGTTGCCGTAAGGTTTTATGCGCTTCAACACACCACTGCTTTGCAATGATAGCCCCACACCCTTGTAGTAGTGAATTAAGTGCGGCGTGTTCTGAACGCACCAGTATTCTTCTACCATCCAAGCCCGGCACATACCCTTTGCTCGCCACTTTCGCAACCTTTTCCATAAGGAGTCGGAGCTTAGGGGTGTTAGAATAAAAACGATGCAGGATTTCATTCCCTTCTTTCGCCCCACCTCCAACAATACTGCCAACTTTACTTGGTCCTGCACCATACAAGGTTGCATAGATAAGCGTCTTAGCCTGTGGTCTTGTAATGCCTGCGGCATCAGCGTTCTTCTGATGGATGTCTCCATTCAATAGTTCCTCCTGCCATTCAGGGTCTTGCATGTAGTGGGCTAAACAGCGTAGCTCAATCCCACTTAAGTCTGTACCCACTAAAACATTTCCATCATCAACAGTCCAAAGGCTACGTATCTCCTGTCCGTATGGTTTGTTCACTGATGGCACTTGTCCCATATTGGGATTGCGATGAGTCATCCTGCCTGTCACTGCCCCATTGGTGATGATGCCACCATGTACACGTTCTGTCTTTTCATCGACATATTTTAGCCATGAGTCGATCATACCGACACGTTTCTGTAGCATCAGGTATTCTGCTATCAGTTGGGCTTCAGGTATATCAATACCCTCCAGTGTTCCTTCATCTACGATGGGCTGTCCCTTCTCTGTTAGCTTTGTCGGCTTCCATCCAAGAGCAGACAATCGTTCTCCAATCTGTTTGCGTGATGCAAGATTGAACACTGTCACCTTGTCCTTCAATTGCTTTCCTGTTTTCTCAGACCAACGCTCCTCAACAATCGGAGGAAACACTGCCTGCACTTCATCTTCAATAGCTGACATTCTATCTGACAAAGTAGCACGTAACACTTGAGCTTTAGGGACATCCAATTTAAAACCGTTAATCTCCTGCTGTCTGCATAACACTGCGATGTCCCGTTCCAATAGTATACTCTGCGTGGCATCAGTCCACTTACCCAACTCCGACATGAGGTGGTGATAGAGATGTGTAGTGAGCTTAACATCTTGTATACAATACTCCTGCATCTCATCTGTTAAGCCCCCATCAAAGTCTGTAAACTCAAAGTCAATCTTGTTATTGTCAAGTCTCTTGCCCCATGCCTTCAGGCTGTGGCCCCCGTCTAGTTGTGGATTCAAAAGTCTCGAAAGCAGGAGTGTGTCTGTTGCTTGACTCTTCCTGATAGATATATTCCAAACTCTCCGCAACACTGGTGCGTCGAATCCGATTAAGTTGTGCCCGATAATGACATCGTACTCCTTTACCAGAGGCTCTAGTGTTGATGCGTCCGTATGACATACTACTTCTCCTGTATCAACATCTTGCGTTACTGCCAACCAAATCGTATTGTGTTGACTGTTTGTCTCGATGTCCAATGTCATCCGCTTCTGCGGACTGCTGTCGGTAGTCATTCATCACCTCTTTAATTGTTGGGATGAAGGTTTTAAACCATTCACCTCTCCGTTCCATACATTCAGGATGCTTCTCAAGCAATCGGTGTATGGCTGATTCAGCTTGGTGTCTGTTCTCAAAATGTTCATAGTATTCTAACACATAATCCCTGAAAGGGGAAGCAGTTTGATAACCATTCAATCTATCTTCACTGCTGACAGCCTTACCCACCTTGAACCAGTGTGGGAAAGCAGTGTTGTATACAATGTACACCTCACCTTCCTTAGTTCGTTCAATCTCTTGATGACTCCATGCATCATCTAAAGACTTGTATCTTCCCGGTTTGTACAGTGGATGTTTCTTACTAATATACTTTCCGTTTAAGTACATACGTTCTGGATTTTTTGATGCAATATATTTTGACATACATTCTGAACATCTATGATTGTGACCATCCTCTTGATAATCATCTTTATGAAATTCAGAAAGTAATTTAAATTCTTTGCATGTAGAACATTGTTTCATAGAGCCTCCTCTAAATCTTGTTCTGTAATTTCTGTCATGCGGCCTGTCTCAAGAGAATACAACAGGTCACATGCAGGGCCAGTGATGCCACTGAATCTGTTCTTCAGCACCCTCACCTTGGTGGTGTTGCGTTCTGTTGCATCCTCAGCCTGTCCGTTACGTTCAAGTCCTATCACCATGTCACTCAACTGTGCGATAGATCCAGAGCCACGTAGTTGTGCCAATGATGTTGCCGCACCTTCTTCATGCCCTTTACTGTCAGGACGTTTGAGATGACTGACACAAATCAGTGCAATCCCTGTCTCCTGCACAAGCATACGGAGCTTGGTCATAATTTCATCAATGGCTTTACGTTCATCACCGTTGCTCTGTGCGGATACAATAATACTGATGTGGTCAACAAAGATATACTGACATCCCACCACCTTAGCTAAGTATCTCACACGATTGACGATGTTGTCAACATCAGAGCTACCAAAGTGGTCAAACAAATACATACGGTCAGTGCCTAGTGTTTGCTTGAATGCCTCGTCCTTCTCCTCCTGTGACGCAACAGTGTCCGGTAGGTGTAGTGGCTTGTTAGCCGCCAGTGACATCAAGCTGAGTCCTGTCTTGCGTGTGCTCTCCTCAAGAAACATCATACCAATATTGCTTGATGTTGTCATCAGGATGTGCCATATAATTTCACGCAGGAATTGACTCTTCCCTAACCCAGACCCGGCAGTGACAGTGACAAGCTCTTCCATACGTATCCCGTATGTCAACTTGTTGAGTCCACGGAAGGGATAGTCACAGTCTGCTTTAGCCAGTGGCTTCATCACATCGTCATACAAACTAGATCCAGTGACAATACCATCCGGAGTCCAACGCTCTGCCCTCCAGAAAGCAGACACAAATTCAGCCTGCTTGTTGTCTGTCAGATAATCACAGGCATCCTTCTGCACTGTCTCATGCTTCATCACCTTAGCTTTGTGGCTGAATAGCTCAGCACATTCTAGCTGTGCCATCTGCCCTGCACTGTCATTATCAAAGCAGAATATCACACTCTCAAAGCTATCAATGTATTCGTAGTTGTTCTTGCAGTCTGTGATGGCACTCTGTGCACCATTACGGACAGACACCACAGCATACTTCATACTCAGCATTTGATATGCGGCTAGTGCATCAAACTCTCCCTCCACAATGAGCAAATACTTCCCACCTGCAGAGAATCTATTCTGTCCAAATAACTCTGGTGTATCCCTCCACTTCCCTTCTATTTTAAATTCCTTGTTGCCATGCAATCGTACCTTGGCGGCAGTGTTCTTCTCCCCATACGGAAAGATAATATCAGAGCCTCTATATCCTGCTCCATACTTCTCTGCGATGTTGGCTAATATCTTCCTGTCTTTAAAGTCTCTGTATATTACCCCCTCAGACGCATTGTAAGGCTCTGTGTCGGACGTTCGTGTGTTAAGGCTCACTACCCTACTACTCCTGTGTTGTGTTGGGATTTCAGGGCTGTTTTGTTCTGGCGGTACATTGGCTCCGCATTTGAAACACTTGCCCCATCCTCTGTCATTGACACTGTACGCATCACTGCTGTCACATTTCGGACAGGGCATGTGCATCTCCACCCATGCTGACATTACATATGTCTCCTTTCTTCCAGTAGTTCTTTGTATGCCATGAGAAATTCCTCAACAGCAAAATACACCCCCATTGTATCTTCTTTTGGCATCTCTGTCAACATCGCATCATACTCACTGGTTTTATCGTAGATGTGATGCTCCATCCTGTAATACAACTCATTCAATAGAGCCACTGTTGTGATGTCATTCATATATCATGTGCTCATCAAGCATGTAAGAGCCTAACAACTCCTCAGCTTTTTGTAGTCTGCGTCTTAAATAGTCCACATGATTTTTTCTGTTCTGACAAAAATCTTCAATCTCTTTCATGACATCAGTGCCAATGGCATGCTCAGCCAACACCTCTGTCAAATCCTCGTATGAATAAATTGTTTTATGTTGTTTCATGTATCCTTCTCCTGAAGTGTAGCAATCAAGACATCAATATCTTCATCGTCTGTGTAGTCTGAAAGCTTCTGAATAAATTCTAGCACTCCCCATGAGTGAATGTATTCTGACGCAACACATAAAGAGATATGTAGTGCCATCTCTTGAGCCGCTAGTTCAAACTCTTTTCTCATCAAGTCTGTCACTGTGTAGTCTCCTTAGTTCTAATTACCTCTTTAGTTTAGTAGAAGATATATCTACATAACTATTGTCATAGCTATGTACCTATATAAATACTATATAGTAGAGGGTAACATTAAAAGTCTTCAATGTCAACATCATCCTGTAAATCTAATAGTTCATAGTTTTCAATTACTTGTGTATCATCCTTAACATAAGAGTAACAAGCGTTACAAAGGTCTATGTACTCATCAGACTCTTTACCTCGTCTGGAAGATTCAAAGGCTGTCAGTATTTTGTTGCATGCTTTACACCTCATACTTTTAATTCCTCTAAGTAATTATTGTATGCTTCTTCCACTTCTTGATTAAAGAGGACGTAGTATATCTCTTCTACTGCAAGGCTGTCAAGTTCTTTGATGCGATGTATCTCATTAGAGATTTCTTCAATGCACCACTTGATAGCCTCGTCATAGTCATCATCATAGCCTGTTTCTTTGTCAATCATTAAGTTCACATCCTGTTAGTCTGAGTTTCTCTGCATGGTATGATAGAGTTTCTATTACACCATCTGCATTGTTAAGAAGTTCAATGATGTTTTTATGTATCCAGTCAGGATGATTCTCTGTATCTTCAGTCAACACAGTCATCATAATATGAAACTTTTTCATAGCTCATACCTCCGGTATTCTTCTAGCTTCTGTGTTGTATACTTCAGTGATGTCATCACCTGATCGAGTGTCTCTGACTCTGTATCTCCAGTGTCATGCAACCTTACCATAGCTTCATTGAGCAAGTCAAGTATCTCATTTGTCTGTTTATCAATCAACCTGTTTACTCTGATTCTATTCTCATTACTGATCGTCATCATACCACTTGTCCTCCAGTAGAGATTCATTTTCTTCATGTACATATGCCAACCACTCCAACATGTCGTAGTATGGTGAACATTCTAGCACACAATTACCGTCTGTTTCTACCTCAATCCATCCACGAATGTTCATAGCCTCACCTCTTGAGCTTTGTCAATATATTCCAACACTTTCTGCATGTGTTGTCCAATAGTTTCAAACTCATACATAACTTCATAGAGTTCTTTTGTCAAGCGTTCTATGTCACTCACTTCTGCTGTCTGGTCTTTCAGATCAATAATCCAATCTTCAATCTGCGACAACATAAACTCCATGTTGCTTAAATTGTTTTCATAGTGCGTCATTCTCTTTATCCTTTTGCTCATAATACTCAGGCTCATTCAGCTTATAGCCTAGCAACACTGCAATGCCTGCTCCAACCAATAGGGCTGTAATAAACCCTACACCTATTATGAT
>Ga0196899_1000959_pt1 | contig 14570 bp, 7 predicted proteins | sample VirMetDEL_Sep_01_FD_169095 | JGI IMG/M metagenome (GOLD analysis project Ga0196899, IMG submission 169095) | Aqueous microbial communities from the Delaware River and Bay under freshwater to marine salinity gradient to study organic matter... | ecosystem: Environmental > Aquatic > Marine >... | reverse complement strand
GTGTACAAGACGGCAGCAGTAAACGATAATCAGCAACAATAATGGCGTACCTAACGGGATATCAGTATTACGAGAACAATGGTAACACACCGATTGATGCTAACTGGGGTAGTTATCAGTACGTTGGGTTGAATGATATAGTCAACAACTTTATGCTGATGTATCAAGGTAATCATGAGATTATCAATAACATCAATAGGTACAAGGTTCTGTTCCACGCGAAGAGGGCTATACAGGAACTTAACTACGATGCGTTCAAGGAGATAAAGGCACTTGAGCTGAACGTGTGCGACAACCTACGATTCATACTTCCTCCAGACTATGTGAACTGGGTAAGGATATCTGTATATAAGAATGGTGTCCTGTATCCCTTATCTGAGAATATTCAGGTCAATGGCGCCAAATCATACCTACAGGCAAACGACTGTAGCATTCTTTTTGACCAAGACGGTAATATCTTGGAGGCTAGTCAGTCACAGCTTGACTTTGACAGGATAACAGGGGTGCAAAAAAGCATCTACCTTAACGAGAGCAGCATATACAACGGTTCTGAGGGATATTTCTACGAGAACCAGTGGTACTTTGACTTCCAAGTTGGGGCAAGATTCGGATTGAACACGGAAACGGCAAACGCCAACCCTACGTTCAGAATTGACAAGAAGGGTGGTGTCATCAACTTCAGCTCTGGCGTTGCTGGTGAACTTGTCATTCTTGAGTACGTGAGCGATGGTATGGAGGGAGGTGATGATAGTGCTGTATCTGTACATAAATTCTTTGAGGACTATATCTACGCTCACATCGCTTATGAGATAGTCAACTCAAGATTCGGTATTCAGGAGTATATCGTGAACAGATACAGAAAGAAGAAGAGCGCATTACTGAAGAACGCTAAGATTAGAATAAGCAATATCAATCCATCAAGACTTCTGATGAACCTCAGAGGACAGTCTAAGTTGATCAAGTAGCATGGCTAAAGAGCAGAAGAGTTTCATCAAGGGCAGGATGAATAAGAGTGTCGATGAGAGACTCTTACCTGAAGGCGAATACGTTGACGCGCTGAACATACGACTTGGCTCAACCGAGCTTAGCGAGATAGGAGCTGTCGAGAACTCAAAGGGAAACGTACAGCTCACGACATTGAAGTACGATGGTGTTGCATTGAGCGGTGATGCCGTGTGCATCGGGGCTTTTGATGACTCTGCCGAGGAGACGATGTATTGGTTTGTACACGACCCCAATCACTCTTACGGTGGTGTGGTCGATATGATCGTATCGTTCAACACGCAGACACAGTTACTGACGTATCACGTAGTGACAACTGCGCTACTGAACTTCAACCCGACATACCTTGTAAATGCGGTTGACAAGATTGACGACCTATTATTCTTTACGGATAACTACAATCCTCCAAGGAAGATAAACGTAACGAGAGGTTACGCGCAACCAGTGGCGAACGTTGACCAAATTGTTGAGCTTGACATCAGTGTGATCAAGCCTCAGCCTATGAACTCGCCAGAGCTTACGCTGCAATCCAATCAGGCTAACGACAACTTCATGGAGGACACGTTCCTATGCTTTGCCTACAGGTATAAGTACAAGGACGGAGAGTACAGTGCAACATCACAGTTCAGTGACCCTGCATTCCTTCCATCTGATTTCTCTCTTGAGAAGAGGAGCTTTATGAACGCTGGGATGGAGAACGCTATTAACAGTGTTGTCGTAGAATTTAACACTGGAAGTGAGAATGTGGTTGGTATTGATGTTGTCTTTAAGGAGTCTGACTCAAGCACAATATACGTTGCCAAAAAGCTAAACAAGGTAACACAGGGGTATCAAGATAACTCAACGCAGAGTATAACATTCTCAAACGGTGACATTTACACTATACTGAGCGAGGGTGAGATACTAAGACTTTATGACAACGTTCCGAGGCTTGCAAAGGCTCAGACCATAATGGGCAACAGACTTATGTATGGAAACTACCTTGAAGGCTATGACCTAAAGGACGTTGACGGAAGAGACATACAGCTTACATACGTGGCTGAGCAGAAGTCTGAGGCTGTAAAGTCATTTGTACTAGAGTTGAACAGGTCTTGTGGAGGGTGCTTATATGAGTATTATTACGGGCTAACTGGCGTCACTCAAATAGGAGCAACCAATAGAGACAATGAAATACTTTTAGACCTTTCTGGAATACCAGTGGAAGACCTTGTTGCAGGAGCACAGCTTTCTGTTGCCATTGAGGTCAGGCCAAGTTTTGTATTCACGTCGAACCCAGCATCGCACCCAACTATAAGCCAATGGTACTATCCATACGTTGGGAACACAACAGAAGAAATAGATCCTGAATTAAGGCCAACTACAACTATAGAGTTTAACTACACGCTCACAGGGTCTCACTCCGACGTGACATCAGCCTTTACTGGGTCTGCTTGGGACGAGATGATAGGAATCGGAACTTTTCAGCAAGACCCACTAAACTCACCTAACGGTTTTACAGTAACAGACAACTACAACGCGACATTTGGCTTAGATGAACCGTCTGCTCTTGGAGGGTCAGGGTATCCGCCTTTACAAATACTAAGGTCTGCCTATGACAATGGGGTGGGGGGAAATCCTTTGAATATTTATGTATTCGCTGGTTTTCTACACGTCCTACCTAATGGATTCAATTATACAGACGGCATAAACACAAACATATACATGATACCAGACCTTGTTAGCGTGAGGGTTACGTTTACAAAGTCTGGAAACCAAAGAAGTCTTCATAGTAATAGAGATTACCAAGTTGGTATAGTTTACCAAGACGCTGAAGGAAGGCAATCTACGGCTCTTGAAAGCATTTCAAACTCGTTTCATATTCCAGCATACGAAAGCGAAGCGCTTAATTCTGCTGTAATAACCATACCGCCAGAAATGAAGCCCCCGTATTGGGCTGATAGGTATAAGTTTGTGATGAAGCAGACCGAGACCGATTACGAGACAATATTTGTCACTACATATTACAGAGAGATAATAGAGAAGGATGCAAATAATATTGTTCAAACGGGGTACGCTTGGCTTCTTTTGGAGGGTGAGAACTCAAATAAGGTAAAGGAAGGACAAGAGCTTTACGTAAAAATGGACTCTAACGGAGCGCCTGACTCTGCTACAAAAACAACTGTGCTTGACGTTGAGCAAAAAGCAGAGGGGGACTTGGCTGATTTTTCTCCGTCTGGAGTGTATATGAAAGTCTTTCCAGATAACTTTTCTCTTGATTTTGATTCTGTAGGAAACGTACTTACAAACAACTTAGTATCAACAACAACAGGAGCTGGAGACGATAGAGGGTATCCACCCCTGCTTCAGTATCCGTTGTATGATGATAGCACCACTCCCTTTACCCCATGGGCAGTGCCAGCAGGTTCAAGGGTTGTATTTGACGTGCATCTTCATAGAAGAGAGTACGACAGGATAGAGCAAGATGTTTGCGGTAGAGAAACGTGTAACTTTAAATTTGAAGGATACGCAAGCCAAGACTACAATAACCTTTGGGAGTTTTGGATGGGAGAAGGTATTGATATAACAAACGAGTCTGACTGTGGCCCTTGGGGGTATGATGATAACTCTGGCCCTAATGATCAGATATTTTACGACGACCTATATGACTACAACCCTCCTCCATTAGGTACGGGGGTGCATTCAACAGGCTTTGTGAGTGCCGAAACAAATAAGTACCAATTTACAAGAGACAGCAGCACTGGAGAGTTTTATTTTGAAATACAGTCAGGAACACACCAATGCCCTTCTGTAGCTCCGAGACTTAGGAGGACTTCAAAAAGCGAGTGTACAATTACCATTTTTCCTATGAATGCTGAGGTTGTTTTTGAAACAATTCCAACTACAACAACAGGGGAGGTGTACTACGAGAACGGTGAGTCGTTTGAGATAGTAAACGGTAATCACTTATCTGGAGACAAGGTTGGAGATGTAGACCAAGTAGTAGGGGCTACAGCTGGGGTTGTAAATCTCGGATTCCATAACTGCTTGACATTTTTCAATGGCGTTGAGAGCTACAAGATAAAGGATTCATTAACAGGCAAGAAGTTCTACTTAGGAAACAGAGTTACCGCTGTGTCTGAACAGGACTACAGGGAGATAAGAAGAGAGGCTTCAATCACGTATAGTGGCATATTCAACGCCCAAAACAACGTCAACAAGCTGAACGAGTTCAACCTCGGGCTTGCTAATTACAAGGATTGCGAGGATTCGTATGGCCCTATACAAGTGCTTCACGGAAGAAGGACAGACATATTGACATTACAGGAGGATAGAATATCCTATGTTGCCGTTGGGAAGAATCTCCTTACAGACGCTGTTGGCGGAGGTATAATCACATCTGTTCCCGAAGTTCTTGGAACACAGGTGGCTCGTATTGAGGAGTACGGAATAAGCGAAAACCCTGAGAGCTTCTGTCACTACGGAAAGGACGTTTACTTCACTGACGCAAAGAGATCATCGGTAATACAGTTGAAGGGTGGTGAGGGTGTAGATGCACTGAATGTTATTTCAAATGTAGGTATGCGTTCTTGGTTCAGAGACCTGTTCCAAACATCTTTCAACAGGCAAAAACTTGGTGGGTATGATCCGTATATGGATGAATATGTCCTGTCTCCAAACACAAACAGACTTCCATTTGAGGTTCCCGTCATTGAGTGTGGTGGAGGCGAGATACAGTTCACTGGATTGTTAGAGCCTCAGACGTTTATCGTTGAGTTTGGAAACACATTCGGAAACGTAACGGTAAGCGGTAACGCTACGGAAGATACGACTATTGAGGTAACGTACAATGGGACGACAGTGTCCGATACCTCAAACCCTGTCACTGGAGATTTCTCAGTGGTATTTGACAAGGACGTTCCATCAGTAACTCAGGCTACGGTAACAATAACACCTAACGCTCCAGCTACTGATTCGGTAACAATCATGAACTCTATTGATTGCCCTGTTGCTGATTTCATTGCAATAACACCAGTTGTTGTAACATCTGAGGCGGATGCAGGAAGGGTTAGGACTCAAGAGTTTAACTTCTCAGACCCTTCTGTAGGATACCTAAGTCCTTTGTGGCAAAGTCTTAATTTGACTTTTGCAAGTCAGACGCCACCTAATATTGTTTCTCAGTTTGGAGCTAACATTCTTGGCCCTCAAGGAACAGGAATGATTCCTATGGATAACGCTGATGTGTTTATGTATTCGAGAAGGCTTGCTGTTGGTGATGCAGCTTTTGACTTGAACAGAAACAAAATGCGCTACCTGAGAACAAACACGATATACAACAATAATCCGACAGACATCGCAGCGCTTCTTTCCGCTTCAGCCACAGCCACTCTTTCTGGAACAGAGCCTCTTGTAACTGGCACGTTCCAGATGCCTGCGGGGTCAGAAAACAGGCTGTATCTAATTTGGGACTACAGAGAGGTTAACGAGATAAAGCTATGCTACTCAGCGACATCATCATTAGAAGAGGCTTGTTGTGAGTGCTTCTCTGCACCTAACTGCATTCCGTTTGAGGGTAGTGCAGTGTCTACGGTTGACTCAGCAACAGCTTGCGGACTTCCAGATGATACGAATGTATATCACACATCAGTCATCATAAATAATGGTGTCGCAAACACGATACCTGTAGTGGGCACGACAATATACGGAGCTGGTGGATGTAGTAACGACCCCAACAGACTACTATTCCCAGCAGGGTTCATACACTTCGATGACAACGGAACATCTAAGTGGATTGAAATAGATTCAGATAACGTAGTAATAGACTCAGGAAACTGCTAACATGCCAAACTTCGGAACATATTATATAGATGCACCAAACTTTATAGATGCAACCACCATAACCGATGCCGCTGGTGTTGTAGCACCTGACGGTATATACCAGTTCAATGGGGTGTATAGAGAGATGGTTTCTGGTGTTTTAAGCTCTGTGATAACTTACTGTGATAGCTGCTGTGAATCATGTAGTGCAATATTCGTTTACCCTATAAATGCGACAAAGAGAGACTACCACAAGATGTGTTCAAATGTTGGAGAGTCTACAGGAACAGCCATAATCATAAAGTTCAAGTTCAACGAGAATAGATTAGGATACATGCAAGGACTTCAGGCCACGTATGACGGATCGGTATACAGTGGTGTTGTGTCAAATAGATACGGTCTTCTTGAGAAGAAGTATGTCGGTAATGTCGGATTTGTATCTGCATCTGATATCGTGAATGACCCATATAACCCGTACTCACTCACGGTATACAATTGGCAGTCTACTTCTAATCAGTTTATTCAATCTGGACAAAACCCAATAACAGAGACAATAGCGCTGACTGACATTAATCAGGTCACAACAACATCCGCTAATATCTACAACAATCCAGATGAGTGCTATCTCCTTGTTCCAAAGACTTCACTTGTCACGACTGTAGATGCTGAGGTCTACTCTCCGCATAGGCAGATAGACTCAAGCGGTGGGGCGTGTTCTATTACTATACCGTGTCCATCTCCTCTTTCTCGTTTTTCAGGAACAGCAATGGCGGCAAGCGCTTCAGCAGCTTGTAGCTTGGCCTCATCTTCAGGGCTTACAAATGCTTACTTCCTAATGAGGGTTAACAGTACATCTGGCTCTCCAAGATTATTTGACAGAGTGTATCTTGATGCAGCAGGCGAAAACGCTTTAACTACAGCGGGGTACTATGCAATACAGAACGCATACAGCGGAACAACGGAAACATACTCTTGGATACACGTTGACTCAGATGGAATTGTACAGGCAGCTGGGTCTTGTGGGTCGCCAATGCTGACTGAAATGATTAGCTCCCAAGTAAGAGGGTCTTTTTGGCAGGCGTGTGAGTATCAGAACATAAACGGGGTAAATCTTCCCGATCAACAGTATTGGCACGGAGGGTCGGGAGACGCTCCTCAGCTTGGAGATAACGTGTATTCTGATGTTTTAGGGACAACATACCTTCCAGATGGATGGTATCAACTTATGAGGGAATACATTCGTATTGAGGTTTCGTCTGGGGCGGTAATAACAATACAAAACTGTACGATATGAGCGTACCATTAGCAAACTACACACTTACGTACAGCGAGTCATCTCAGGGATGGCCGTCATTCTACTCGTTTCATCCTGAGTGGATACAGGGTATGAATCAGTACCTGTATACTTTCAAGGGAGGAAACTTGTATAGACACAATGTTAATGAGACCCGCAACAACTACTACGGTCAGGACTACCCATCTACCATAACAACAGTACTGAACACTGATGCACTTACGACAAAGGTATTCAAGACCATCGACCTTGAGGCACAAGACCCGTGGAAGGCTACCGTGTATAGCGACATTCAGGGTGCAAGGGACATTGAGGTGGATTGGTTCAAAAAGAAAGAGGGTGATTGGTTTGCGTTTATAAGAGGCATCAGTACTAACGACAACTTCAATATGCGCTCAGCGAAAGGAGTTGGTGTACCAACGACACTCGCTGGGGCTAACCCTCAGACCATAACATTTGCCAGCGCAATATCAACACCGATACAGGTCGGTGATACCGTATACTCAACACCAGCGCCTCCAGCGCCTCCAGTCGTGACGTTAGCAGGGCCGATAACGACCATTAACTCACCATCAGAGATAGTTGTTAACACGACAGGCAACACGCCAGTTCCATCGGGACACTTCGTCTTCTACGTGCGTAACCAAGTTGCCGAGAGTCAGGGTCTATTGGGACACTACTGCGTGATGACGCTTGAGAACAACCTTACCACTGCTACAGAGATGATGGCAGTCAAGGTTGACCTGATGAAGAGTTATCCTTAGAAATCAGTATCTTTGGGGTCATGACTGAAGTGGCCGAAATAGTCCATAAAGAAGAGGACGTTCTAAAATATGTACATCAAAACAGGGGAATCCTTTGGGAAAAAATAGCTGAATTTAAGAACCAGCTTGTCACTCTTGAAACAGCTGTACAACATGGCACAGAAGAAATGGAGGAGTTAATGCCATTGAAGCATGACTTTTCAGATGGTCTATATACAAGAGAGATATTTATGCCAAAGGGTACTGTTGTTGTTAGCTTTATTCACAAGCAGAACCATCCATCTTTCTTTTTAAGTGGCGAGATGTCGGTACTAAACGACAAAGGCGAGGTTGAAAGAATAAAGGCACCTATGAAGGTCATGACTGAAATAGGGACTCAAAGAGTAGCCTATATGCATGAAGACTGTGTTTGGGTGTGCGTGTATAGAACAGATAAAGAAACTGTAGAAGAAGCTGAAAAGGATGTTTATACATCAGACTTCAGAGACCTACCAGAGTATGTTATATTAAACAAGAAACTATTATGTCAGGAGCAATAGCAGCAGCAGCGATTGGAGCTGCAGTAGCAATCGGAACAGCAGCAGCAAGTGGTGCTGAGGCAAGCAAATCAAAGAAAGCCGCAAGAGAGGCTGAGAAAGTTGCTAAGAAAAAATTAGAAGAGGCGAGAAAAGAGATTGAGCGTATGCCGTTACAAGAGCTCTCTCTCGACCTTCAAGGATACAAAGCTGAGCAAGAGGCTTCACAGATAGCGGCCGCTCAGGCAGTACAAGCAGCACAGCAAGGAGAGGGGCGTGGTCTTGCAGCGGCAGTTGGTCGGGCGCAGATGCTTGATATAGCGCAGCAGCGTCAGGCACGTCTTGACAAGGCTTCTGAGCTTCAAGCACTTGAAATGACTAAAGCCAAAGAAAGACAGGCTGCATCTGACAAGCTCGCTGGTCTAAGTCTTGCAGAGGCTGAGGGAGCGCAGCAGGCAGCAGCAGACGCTGAGGCGATGGCTGCTCAGTATGAGTCACAGGCGATACAGTCTGGAATGCAGGCAGTACAAGGGGTTGCAAACGTTGCTGGAGCGGCTCTTGCACCTAAGATGGAGATGTCTGCAGCGGTTGATAAGAATCTTGCAAGTGTACCTGAAGCCGACTTGAAAAGCTTCTTAAAATCTCAGATAACATCAACTGGACAGCAGAAAGTTCTTGACGAGACTGCTATTGATGTGATGAACCTTGTAGATCTTCAAAAGCAAATCAAAAAAACCTACACAGTAGAGCAGCTTTCTGATCCAAACTTTTTGAGTAAAATCATCACTCCCGTAACAACTCTAAACGCTGCAGAATAATAATGGCTAAGACATACTATAAATACGCAAAGAGGGAGACAACACCAGTTGATTACGCTGGTGCTGCTAAAGGCCTATCAGAGGGTCTTATGGCGACGGTCACTGGCCTTGAGAAAAAGGCTGAGAAGGCTGCTGGTGAAGTTGCCGCTGCTAAGTCTAAGATTGAAGAAGAGTTTGCAAAGGAAGAGGAAAGGAAGAGAAAAGAGGATGAGGCTCTGCAGAAGCAGTATGGGGACAAGGTAAGCAGGGCTGCTGACTTGCCACTTTCTTATCAAGAAGACTATAAGACTGTTCAGTCAACAATACTTGATTTATCGTCTGACGCTGCTGATTTAAAAGCCAAGTTAAAGAGAGACTACGAGGCTGGAAAGATGACCACTAAAGACTACAATAGGAGGGTCAATAATATCCGAGACCAATTTAAAATGATGAAGCAAACAGCCGTGACTTCTTTGGACATGGTTAATGCTACAAATGAGGCAATGCAGAATGGAACAGCGCTTCCTATACAGCACGACATGCTGACTCGGATACTGAAAGGTAGGTTTGACAGCACTAACGCACAGTACAACATTGACGAGGAGGGGAATATATTCGCTGACATAACAGACCCAGAGACAGGAAAGGTTGAGCAGATGTCTGTGTACGACATGAACAAGCTTAGTATGCAGCGATTTGATGTTTTTGACATTGACGGTCAGGCTGAATCTCTTGTTGAAGATATTGGTAAAGTTTTGGAGAATTATCGCACATCTGGAATGACAACAGAGCAACTTCTGGAGAAGGAAGTAATGCAAAGAGGCAACGAGATAAGTACCCCTATGGATTACATTAAAAAGAATATTGACGGGTACAGCGACAATCAGCTTGCAAGCATTCTTCAGATGAAGATGAGTCAAGATTACAAGAGGTCGATGAACCCTGCTGATTTCGGCAACGATGATGTTGTGGTTTATACAATAAGCCCACTTAGCGGTCAGTATGAAGCCAAGCTTACTGACAATCAGAAGCAAGCCGCAAGAGACTTCGCAACAGCGGCTGTGTTAACTCAGCTGAACCCACTGAAAAAGCCTGCGACCAGTGGCAAAGCACCAAGCTCGGCTCAGATAGCAGCAGGTAAGGCAAAAGAAAAAGCAAGGGGATATGTCACGGCTTTACAAGATTTATTCACAGCTAAAGACCCTAATAAAAGGGCTGCAGCCATGGCTAACTTGGCTGGGGCTGTAGGGCAAGATAAATTCATAAGCATAGAAATGAATGATTCTGGTGACGCTATAATTTTTACTGGAATTGACGATGAAGGCAACATAAGGAAACCACAACAAATCCCTCTCGAAGGTACGTTTGACGACTTCGTAAAGAATTACGGAAAGATACTTACTGGAACAAATGACGTGTGGACTTATTACGATGAGGTGATTGATAGCCCAGACGTATCTTCGCTAACTCCAAGCATAGGCGCAGGTGGTAAGTACGAGATAGGGTTTGAAGAAGACCTGTCTCAAAAACTTACTGATTTAGCGTCTATTGGGAATGTGCTTGACATACAGCCACTTGCTACAGAGAATTATTTCAGAGAAAGTTCTAAGATAAGAGACTCAAAGGCGTATGTTCAAAAATTCATAGAGGCGTCTCAAATAAAAGGACTATCGTATAATGTGGACAACACAAAGAAGATGATAATCTCACACCCCGACCTTGGAACACTACCTCCTATAAGATTAAATAGAGACAGTGAAATTATAGCTTCTGACTTAAAGGAGGCTTTGTATAAAATGTACGAAGCAGCCACAACAGGCAAGCCTTTGGAAGGAACGACTGAGCCAGCGGATTCTGCTGGTGGGGGTGGTATAGACTACAGCTCTAAATAACAAGATTTATGGATAAAGAAGTATTAAAAGACCTGTACGACAGAGCCGTCTCAAAAGGATATACCAAATCCATTGAGGATTTTAGCATGTTATTAAGTAGCGATGAGGAGGTCTTGAATGACAACTTTAATTACGTTACAGAAAAAGGATACACAAAATCCATTGAAGATTTTTCTGTGTTAGTTGGCATTACCCAACCCCAAGAAGAACTCACTCCTGAGATGATGGAGACAGGGCAGCGTGACGCTGCGCCTGCATACGCTATGACAGAGGAGAAGTATGCGGCTGAAAAAAAAAGTCCTACCGAATCCCCTTTACAAGATGGTGTATCTGCCGATGTGGTTGAGGAGCCTGTTGCTGAGGAGAAGCCAGTTGGTATATTCCCAGTAGAAGAAGAGACTGCAGAACAAGTATATGAAGAACCAGTTGGTATATTCCCTACTGAAGAAGTGTACAAAGCAAAAGTCCCCGACTTTGAGGATTATGGGAAAAAGATTCTGAGTGGCGAGATGACTATGAAGGATATCAAGACGCCAGATCAGATTTTTGAGGACAAAATGCTGAAGAAGTCTGCAATCGAAGCTAATAGAATAGTCACAAACGCAACTATAGACCTTCAGAAAGCGATTGACCAAAGCCCAGAGATTCAAGGAGTTGTTTCAAAAATCCAAGCAAAATACCAGTCGCAGTATCAAGACAAGTTCAATGAGCTTACTGATCTTGTAAATTCAGGAGAGATGACTGAAGACGAGGCTAACGATGAGCTTTCAAAGTTCAGTTCAGTAATGAATAAGCGGATATCTGATGAGTCTTCAAAGAATCCTGAGTTCATTAAAGAAGTTGGCAGACTGAAATCTATTGCCGATGAGCGAATAAACGGTCAATTAGCCGAATTACAAGAAGAGATATCGATAGAGTCAGAGATTCGGGCGCAAGATAAAATACAACAACTTGGTTTTTGGGAGGGAATAGGAAATGCGATTCAAAATGAGTGGATCAAGACGAAAATGCTACCAGCGCAGTCAGCATTATATGCTGGTCAAATAAGTGAAGATATTGAGAGTGATGACCCATCGTGGACTCTTGCCATTGACGGTGATGGAGTGTCATTTAAGAAAATGACAAACAAAGAACGTCAGGTTGAAAATTACAAAGAGATAAAGCAATATGAAGAACAGATGAAAGATGTTCTTCCTGTTATAGAGTCATACGAGAGAGGTAACTACACGAAAGCTGCGTCTGGAGCTGTTTCAAACGCCATACAATTTATGGGTTCCATAGCGAGGGCGATACCCACATTGGGGTCGTCTGCTGTTTACGAGATGGGAACTCCAATGTATATTGATGCAGTAGAGGCTGAAGCAAAGAGAAGCGGACTAACCCCAGAGGAGGTTGTAGCTAATGACACGGAAGATGAGATAACAGCCATGGCATTGGGGAGTTTAGCTGGAGTATTAGAAACAATCGGTATTGGAAAAGCAGTTGGATTTGCTAAGAACAAAATATTTAAAGAATCTGTAGAAGAGGCTGTAAAAAAGAACAAGAACAGGATAGGTAAAGAGCTTTGGGACATAACTAAAAACTCACTTATTGAAGCAGAAACTGAGGTTGCTCAAGGGGCTTTAGAAGAGTACAACAGAAAGCTTCAAGAAAAAGGAATTAAGATAGGGACAAAGGGGTCTGGAACAACATTATACGAGGCTATTGCGGATTATGTAGAGTCAGGAGAAGCTGCTGAAACTGCTGTAGCAACATTTCTTGGCAGTTCCATTATGCTCGGTGCGGGGAGAGGCGCGAGAACTGGTTTAAGAAGGGGCGAGTCTATAAAAGTAGACGGAAAGCAAATCTTAGAAGAGGATTTTCAATCATTCCTTGAAAACGCTACTGACGAACAGATTGCCGCTGCCAAGATTGACATCAAAGGGAATGATGCGTTAAAGAAAGCTGCCGAGCAGAAGAAGAGGGATATAAGAGAGGATGCCATTATCAAGAGAGACCTTGCTGAAGCTGGTATCACAGACGCTGGCAGGGTAAGTGAGTTGGTTCCTCTTGAAAAGGAAAAGAAAAAACTTCAAGGAAACACAACCGAGGCTGGTAAGAAAAAGTTACAAGAGATAAATTCTCAGATTGAGGAGGTGATGGCTAAAGAGCCTACCGAAGAAGTTGTTACAGAAGAGGTTGCCCCAACATACGAAGCGCCTACGCAGGTAACGTCACCTACAGCTGAGGCGTTTGCCACTGTGAACCGTAATGACGGCAAAGGTACCGTGACACTCACTGAGGATGAGTACAACGCTGAGATGGAGAAGTTTGCTCCTGCTGAGGAGGTCGTGGTTGAGGAGGCTGCGCCTGCTGAAGGAAGGACGTTAGCTGAGCAAGAAGAAATACAAACCCTTATAGATGTCATTGACTTGGATCCTAAAAATCCAAAAAACGATAAGTATAAAACGATTTTAAAAGACAAGTATGATTATGATTATAACGACCCAAGTGTTAGGTATAAAGAAGAGATATCTGTAATTAACGAAGGTGTTGAGTCTAAAAAAGTAAAAACAAACAAGGGAATAGAATTAACTATAGACAAAACCAAGACAGGTGGATTAGATAACTCTATGACTATAACCGCTTACGATTCAAACGGAAACATTGTTGGATCGGCAGCTTTCAATGTTGATATGTCAAACAATACATTGAGGGTAGGCGGAGCTGCTGTTGATGAAAACAAAAGAAGACAAGGGATATACTCTTCAATATATGATGAGATAGAAGCGTTTGCTAATAAAAATAACCTAAAAATATTAGAGGTAGGAAGATCTGAATCAGCTAAAAAATTTCACGAATCACGAATAGGAAAACAAGAACAAGATGCCATTCAAGAGCCAAGCACAGAGACGGTGGATGTACAAGAACCTACCAGAGACCGCCAAGCGGTGGGAGAAGGAGACGTTCGGGAAGCTACCGAAGAGAAAATCACCGTCACAGAAGAAACCCAAGAGGTAACTGACGAGACCCTCAAAGACCTTGAGAACGTACCTGAGCCTGTCATACGTGGGCTTGCTGTCAAGAACCTTAACGGTGAGACACTGACAGAGCAGGAGCAGCAGGTGTTTGACGCTAATCAGGAGGCTGTTGACCAAATGGCTTCAGATATTGGGCAAGCGGCTCAAGCAAAAAAAGAGGGTGTCGAGGTAATGGGTCAAGAGTCAGCCGCTCAGGCTGAACAGAGAAAGAAAGACATCTCGTTCCAAGTAAACAGAGCTAAGAGAGCAATATCAAAGATACTCCCTAATGTTGAGATAGTTGTGCATGACACAATGGATTCATTCAATGCTGCAGTCCCTCCAAAAGGCAAGGGCAACAGGGGTGCTTTCATTGGGAATAAGATACACATTAACATGTCCAATGCTAACACGAGAACTGTTAGCCATGAGGTATTCCATGCTGTTGTCACAAGAGCGTTAGGAGGGGGTGTTTTGGGTGACAAAGCCGCCACGCAGTTGACAAACAAGATG
>Ga0196899_1000955_pt1 | contig 14615 bp, 21 predicted proteins | sample VirMetDEL_Sep_01_FD_169095 | JGI IMG/M metagenome (GOLD analysis project Ga0196899, IMG submission 169095) | Aqueous microbial communities from the Delaware River and Bay under freshwater to marine salinity gradient to study organic matter... | ecosystem: Environmental > Aquatic > Marine >... | reverse complement strand
CCTCACAGCAACGGCGAGCAGCATTTGATTATGTTGGATGCTAAGAAGGGTCGTTGGAATTTTCCTGAACTAAAGGCCATAGCTCAGGAAGAATACGAGTATTGGGAACCGGATATGATGCTGATTGAGGCAAAAGCGTCTGGTACACCTTTGGCTGACGAGATGAGGTTACTGAACCTCCCTGTCCTGACATTTAGCCCCGGTCGTAGGAAGGGGGGCGGCGGAATGGATAAAACCACGCGCATGCATATGGCTTCGCCTATATTTGAGGGTGGTAAAGTTTGGTACCCTGCTGGTAAAAGGTTTGCTGAAGACGTGATCGAGGAGGTTGCTTCTTTTCCTAATGGCGATCATGATGACTTTTGTGATAGTATGACAATGGCTCTGATGCGTTTTCGCCAAGGGGGCTTTATTAGTTTGAACGGAGAAGAACTTGAGGACTGGGCACCGCCGCGCAACAGGGAATATTACTAAGCCCAAGGTTCGGCTAGTACCCAATCGGTTTTCAAAGATAATTCTTCCTGAAAAGAAGAAACCCACGAGGATTGCGTAATGGCACAACCTACCCCTACTGAACAGCGTGCAATGTTTGCTCAAGGCTTTAAGAAGCGCATGGGTAACTTGGCTGGCGTGGGGGAGCGGATTGCTACTGAGGTTCCAGAAATGGTTGAGGGGGCTAAGTTTGCCCCGTTTGATTTGGTCGGTGCTCCTGTAGATTTGACCACAATGGCGATGCGTGGTGTAGGTGTTCCTGTACCGGAAAAGCCTGTTGGTGGATCTGCTTACTTAATCGACAAGTACGCTGATCTTGGCGAGGCTATAGGTGTAGATTACCGTCGTCCTACTGACACTGTACCTGAGATGATTGGTCGTGTAGCGGGTGGATTTGGCATGGACTTTGGCATGTCTGGCCTAGCTGGTCTTTTCGCAAGGGCTACCAAGACCAAGACCCGAGGTTCGGGGATCGAGAATAAGGGTTCAGGAAACGCGGAACTTGATTCTTCGCCCTCGGAACTTGGTCCTATGGTTAAGGAGGCTGGCTCGGATGAGTTTGTGCCTCTTGAGAAGAAGGTTGGTGCACCGGGTGCTTCAAATGAAAGTGCTGGATTAAACCCTGTTACGAAAGAAGGCGTTCCTTCTGGGTCTGTTTTTGCGGCTGATCAGGCTGATTACTCACCTGTTCGTAATGCTTTGGACAATGCCGAGTCTGTGATGGGTTTGGGCAAGAAGGGTTTGACTGGCGAGCAGTATTTAGCTCGTTTGAAGAACCAGCCTTCTGTTACTAAAGCCGAGTTAGACACGAGCGGTTTGGCTTCGTTTCTAACTGCCAAGGGTAACATTCGTCGTAAGATGGATGTTGATGAGGTTCTTGATTATTTTAACACCAACAATCCGGAAGTAAAAATTACAAAGCTTCGCAAGGGCGCTGATGATGGTTTGGTACCGGGTGATCGTTTAGACGGCAGTCTTATTGCAGAGGGTTCACAAAGATTTATGGCCAACGCGGAAACTGGGGCCAATATAAATCGGGAAAAAGATTATGGTATGCTGGTTGTGTCTAACAAGAACGCGCCCTCTGCCGCTAAGAATCATCCGCTCACTCACGCTCAGGGTGTGGATGGTAACTTTGCCCACGTCCGTTACAGTGATCATAGGGATGATTTAGCTGGCGGCGACTCTAGGATCTTGGAAGAAAATCAGTTTGATATTTTCCAGCAGATGGGTGAAGGAGAAACTCTTAAGGTAACCAATGATCGCGGGGAGGTAATAAATGAATATGTTACCTTAACGCCTCGGAGAAAAGCTGATTATGACGCTAGGTTGGAAAAGTTGCGAGATGAGCCATCCTTTGTGGCTATGCGAGCGGCACAACAGGACGCGATGGATCTTGGCCTAAAAGCGCGTCAGGCAGACATAGACGCTAAGTCTATTGATGCAGAAGCTCGAAGCCTGTCGGATTTAACGGTGCCCTTGAACCAGTCTGCGGATGTCTTTTATCAAATAGGTCGAGACTTACGTCTCAACGATGCTAATCCAGTAGTTATTGACTCTCAACTAAGCGTCGCCGCCCCTGACTTTCTTAACTCCGTTGTTCAGGATGCTACGATTAAGTTTGATTTAAACGAGGGTCAGGCAAGGCTTGCTCTTGATAACGCTCTTAGAAGTTCACCCGAGGAGTTATTCCAGCTGAACTTTGATCCAACGACTGGGGTACCAATAAAAAATATTCCAGTAGGAAACGCCGCCGCCGATATGGCTAAGAAGATTCAAGACTATGCTGTTGCGGCGGTGTATAACAACACTGACGCCGCCCCAGATCAAGTGCAACGACTTCGAGATGTGTTTTCAAAGTCGATATCAAATCGCACTGTTGACTTTAAGGGTGCTATTGACAATAAAAATCGTTTTAAAGAAATAGACCAATCGAGAATTACGTCTCGTGAGGACTATATGAAAGCGCAACGTCAAAAAGAAAAGGCTGAAGCCAAGGTACAGAATCTAAAAAATAAAGTTTTCGATGATTTGCCTGACGATTTTGTGCAATATGTGTACGACGCACCTGACACGGGTATGGTAGGAATACCTGTAAGAGATACCGATGTTCAGTTTGTACCTGCACAGCCGTTCAAAACGTCGATGCAGGCGTCGCGTCATAATATCATGATGGCTATTCAGGATGCTAAGAAGAATAACTTAAAACGTATTTACTTCCCCGACTATCGAGATATCGCTGAAATCCGTAGAGATGAGCTAACAACAGATAAACCTTTTAGTCCTGAGATGTTTAAGCTTGGGTACAAAGACGCACCTGAAAAAGTTATTAAAGAACTGAAACAGCAGTACCCTGAGCTAAAAACAGGAACTGTTTCTATGGACGACTTAGTTGCAAATGTTAATCAAGTAAGTGACGAGATAGAAGGATACCCACTAACATACATAGACCTTACGTCCATACCTGATGAGACCATAATACCTCGAAGATATGCCGCTGGCGGCAAGGTTGACCTACGGTCTGGCATTGGCAACGTATTTAAGTTATATTCGTAAAAGATAAACAAGGAGCCTTTTAATGGCACTACCACCACAGATGGTTGACATGGCAATGGGCGCTGGCGGACCAGCGAACATGATGCCTGAAGAAATACAAGTAGAGTTACCTGCCGAGGATCAACTACCTGATGGCATAGAACTTGTGGGCGAAGAGCAGGGGTTCGAGATCCAAGCTGAGATGTATGACCACGGTGCTAACTTAGCCGAGGTTCTGAGTGATTCCGAGCTTGGCTCTTTGTCCTCGGACCTTCGTGATAAGGTTGACGATGATCGTGAGTCTCGGTCTGACTGGGAAGATGCCATATCGAGTGGTATGAAGTTGTTGGGTGTTAACTACGAGGAGCGGAGTGCTCCGTTCTTGGGTGCTAGTGGTGTTCACCATCCGTTGCTTAGTGAGGCTGTCACGCAGTTTCAGGCGCAGGCATACAAAGAGATGATACCTGCTGGCGGACCTGTGAAGACGAACATAGCTGGCACACCTGACGCGGCTCGTGAAGATCAAGCCCAGCGTGTAAAAGATTTCATGAACTATCAGGTTACGGAAGTGATGGAAGAGTTTGATCCTGACACGGATCAGATGTTGTTCTACCTACCGTTGACGGGTTCTACATTTAAGAAAGTATATCAGGACGCAGGCAAGGATCGGGCTGTATCTAAGTTCATTCCTGCTGATGATTTGATTGTACCGTATTCTGCTTCTGACTTGGGCACTGCCGAGCGCGTGACGCACGTTGTTCGCATGACCGAGAATGAATTGCGTAAGATGCAGGTTGCGGGTGTTTACCGTGACATTGAGCTACAGGCATCGGATGAGGAAGATGAAAGACCTATTAAACAAACTGAGGATGAGCTTCAGGGCGTTCGTCCATCGTATTCGGATGACGTATATACCTTACTTGAAATCCACACTGAGCTTGACCTTGATGGTTTTGAGGATATGGATGCGCAAGGCGAGCCAACTGGTATCAAGCTTCCCTACATCGTCACTCTGGACGATGCTTCGGGAAAGGTACTATCTATTGTGCGTAACTATAGGGAAATGGATCCCTTAAAGAAAAAGCGCCAGTATTTTGTACATTATAAGTTTTTGCCCGGCTTTGGCTTTTACGGCTTTGGCTTGTTGCATACGATAGGGGGATTGTCTCGTGCCGCGACTTCGATTCTTAGACAACTCATCGATGCGGGGACGCTCTCTAATCTTCCTGCTGGTTTTAAAGCCCGTGGCGTTCGTATTCGCAATGATGATGAGCCGCTTAGTCCCGGCGAGTTTCGTGATATTGATGCTCCCGGTGGTGATCTTCGGAATGCTCTTATGCCCCTTCCATACAAGGAACCTTCTGGGACACTTGCTCAATTACTGGGCGTTATTGTCGATTCAGGACGCAGATTTGCACAGGTTGCAGATGCAAAAATCGCCGACGTCAACTCACAAGCCCCAGTCGGGACAACCGTTGCACTGATCGAGCAAGGCTCGAAGATCATATCAAGCATTCACAAGCGTTTGCACTATGCTCAGAAGCAGGAATTCCGTTTGCTGGCGCAGGTGTTCAGTGACAATCCAGTGCCATACCCATACTTTGTTGGGCAGGACATGCCTGCTGAGATTATGGCGCAGGACTTTGATGGTCGTATTGATGTATTGCCTGCCAGTGATCCATCAATCTTTTCTATGTCACAGCGTTTGTCGCTAGCACAGACACAGTTGCAGTTGGCTCAAGCCGCACCGCAGATGCATAACATGTACGAAGCCTATCGTCGTATGTATGATGCGTTGGATGTGAAGAACATCGACGGTATTTTACCAGTGCCGCAGCCGCCGCAACCAGTTGACCCAGCGACAGAGAACGCAAACGCTGTTAAAGGTATGCCGCCGCAGGCGTTTCCACAGCAGGATCATGAGTCACACATCATGGCGCACTCTATGTTCTTGTCGTCACCTGTTGCTTCTGCCAATCCGCAGGGTTTCTTGCTGTTGCAGGCTCACGTACAAGAGCACGTATCTATGCTGGCGCGCGATCAGATCATGGCGTTCTTCGAGAATGCGGCGCAACAGGCGCAGGCACAAGGTGAGCCAGTTCCTCAAGTAGATCCGGCTGTGATCGAGTCTGCTGTTGCCCAGCAAATCACAGAGATTATGAAGCAGATCATGCCTATGGTTCAGCCAGCCCAGCAACAGGATCCGTTGGTTGCCATTCGTCAGCAGGAATTGCAGAACGATACGCAGGAAATACAGCGTAAGATGCAGAACGACGCTATGGACTTCCAGATTGATCAGGCCAAGCTACAGCAACAGTATGAACTGGCACAGCAACGCCAAGGATTGCAGGAACAAATAGCTGGTGACCGTAACGATGTTAATATCTATCGTATTAACACACAGGCAGCATTGAGTAAGGATCGGTAATGTTTGAGGCTATTGTATTAGCGTGTGCGATTAACTACGCTAATACGTGTGTCAAATTTACGGATACACATGGTCCATACGAGACTAAAAAAGAATGTGACATAAGAGTAGTTCACATGTTGGCGGACATAAGGCAGATGGCACCTGTTCCACATAGGTATAAAGCTATGTGCGTGTTTGGGGAGACAGTGTAATGATAGCGGCGTTGATAGGTCCTATATCTTCTTTGGCTAGCACATGGCTAGAGGGTAAGGTTGAAGAGAAGAAGGCTGTGTCGGCAACCAAGGTTGCCAAGGCGCAGGCTGAAGCTGTTGTCATGCAGAAGAAAGCCACAGGCGAGATCGATTGGGATCTTGAGATGGCAAAAAGTAAAAGCAACTCGTGGGCTGATGAGTGGCTAGTAATTTTGTTTAGCATACCACTGATCTTGGCCTTTATTCCCGGTATGGAGGAGGTTGTCGCAAATGGCTTCGCCCAACTCAATTCAATGCCTGAATGGTATCAATATTCCTTGGGCGTTATCGTTGCCGCTTCTTTTGGTGTTCGTAGCGCGACTAAATTCTTCGGGAAGAAGTAGTGTATTACATGTGGGATATGAGCAACAGAACAACGGAAGAACAAGCGAGGAAGAATCGTGACCGTAGCAATGGAAAGAATACTAGCGTGGAAGATACTGCCGCGTTTTATGATGCTGATGATGTCGGTATCAGCATGGCGGGTAGTGGAATGGTTTATGCTTCTGCCGGATCCGACTACACAGCAGTCGGCACTGGTGAGTGTAGTCACGGGGGCCATGACAGGTGCATTTGCGGTATGGCTGAACACGGAAAAGGATTGATCTGATGGCACGACCTAGAGCCGCACAGTTCGGAAAAGATATTGGTGTCTCGACTAGCGAGGCAAAACAGCTTATAAATAAAGGTAGAAGCCGCAGGGATGGCGGTTCCGTCATAATGGAGAATAACATGAACAAGATGAAATATGGAAAAGGCGGAGCAAGCAAGAAGCCGACCGTCCTACCAAAGCCAAAGCCAAGCAAAGGCGACATGAACGAAAGCAAAAGGGTAGCTCCTAGTCTTCGTGAGATCGAAGATGATGAAAAGGCTCCTAAAGTTAAGGCCAAGGACGGTAAGTACATGTCTTGCCGTGGTATGGGTGCCGCTATTCAAGGCGACAAGTTTACAGGAATAAAGTAAATGGCAACGGATTACGAGAAAGAGGCTTTTGGCGGCTCTGACAACGATGGCGTTAGTTACTCCGTAGAAACAGATCTCGGGATTCAACGTAACGACCAAGGTCAGGTAACCAATCCCTATGGTAATCAGGGTTTCTTTTCTCGCGTTCTAGGCATCGACCCATCGAGTATCAGCTATGATAATCTTCTCGGACAGGGCACGTTGGAAGGAATAGCTAGGCTTAATGTAGACAGGTTCACCAATCCTTATGCCAGCACCAATGTCCTGAACGCTCCGGTGGGTGGAAGCCAAACCGCAGGTACTCTTCGCTCTGGCGTTTCAGCAGGTGATCCAACTCGTTTTGGTGAGGTACGTGCACAACGACAGCCTATGTCTGGAACAGAAATGGCAGGTAGAGGTCTGGCGTCCCTGTTTGGTGGTCCTATGATGGGGCCAGCGCTTATGAGTATGCGAGATGATCCTCTGGCCATTCAAGGTAGCCAGTTTTACGATCCAAAGCTTGACCCCCAGAGTGAACTGTACGAAGGCAGTGGAATGCTGGGGTCATTGATGGCTCCGCTTACAGGTGGTGTAACAGCTAGTGATGTGTCGAGCTACGTTTCGCCTATGATGGATAGAGTGAAGGATCTGTTCAGCACAGGGTCAGACATATCTAATCCTGACTTGGGCGTTGATATTGGCGCAGCGGGCTTGGGTGTAGATCCAATGAAAACCTTACCTGCGTTTGGATCTGAAAGAGAAGCTAGAACATATAACCCAGTACAAGAGCTACGAGATAAATACAGTGCAACGATGAACGCCACCTCTACAGATTCAGCTATAGGTGACCAAGCGTTTTTAGACTACGAACTTATGTCCCCGGCACAGATGCGTGAAGCGACTAAGGGCTTTATGAATCCTAAAGGCTCCGAAGGGTATGATCCCAACAGGCGTAGTATCACACCTTATTTTGAAGACCCAGATTTGGGTCGGGGTGGTAAGACAATGGGTCTAGAATACAGTATTCCTATTCAAGATTTATTTAACAGAGTAGTGTAACATGAAAATAGAAATCAAACTAATCCCTGACGGGATGGACTTATCAAAAGAAATTCAAGATGGCATCCCTGTAGACAAAATGCAGGACGCATGTCCTATTGCGACACAGGATGTAGAAACAAACGAGGAGAACAGTCGGTATGCGATCAAGGATCATCAGTATGGCCCGGCTGTAAACCCAGATGAGTCGTGTGGTGTGTGCGCTTATTTCAACATAACCCCTAGCATGCAACAGTGCATGAAGGATGACAGCGGCGAAGTAGGTTACTGTCAGTTGCTAAAGTTCATGTGCAGTGCTAGTAACAGTTGTTCTGCATGGGAAGCGGGTGGTCCAATGGTTAAGAAGCCATGCGACTGTCAGGACACACATTGCGACTGTGAGTAATTATAATGGATGTTATACAATTTATAGCAAGGTATAAAAGAACCTTGCACAATCGCGTGGATGATATTAGCATCTCCGTGACAAGCGGTGGAGCTTCCGACATGGAAGCTTACCGTTCTATGATAGGCGAGATTCAGGGACTCACCTATGCGTTAGACGAACTTCAAACCCTGCTAAAAAAGGATAATTATGACGAAGACTCTATTCGTACCTGACCATATAATCAGGCAGCAGCAAGCCAAGAAAAAAGCTGAAGAAGAAGCAAAACAAAAGCCCCTCACAGAAAGAATCCCACAGCCAACAGGTTGGCGCATACTTGTCATGCCGTATAAAGGCAAAGACGTGTCTGAGGGTGGCGTTATTATTCCAGACCAAGCAAAAGACCGAGAAGCACGGGGCACTGTTGTGGCTTACGTTGTTAAGGTTGGCCCGCTCGCATATCAAGATCCCGACAAATTTGGTGCTGATTCCGAACCTTGGTGTAAAGAGGGTGATTGGATTTGTATTGGTCGGTATTCCGGATCTCGCTTTAATATTGAAGGCGGTGAGGTTCGCATCATCAATGACGATGAGGTCATTGCAACCATTGTCGATCCAGACGACATAAAGACATACGGAGCGTAGTATGCAAAACCTAGCTGAACAAGAAGAAATTGAAATCGTAGAGACCGAGGAAGTTCAAGAAGCCCCTGTTGAACAGGCGGCGGAAGAGCCTGCGCAGGAAGAAGCCGCTGAGAAACCCGCTGGGGAGCTTGAGGAATACTCAGACTCTGTTAAGCGTCGTATCAGTAAGCTTACAAACCGTTTCCGTGAAGAAGAGCGCCAGCGTCAAGCGGCGGTTGAATATGCGGAATCTGTAAAAAAGCAGAATGAAGAATTAAAGTCTCGCTTGAATAAGCTGGACGAATCCTATGTGGGTGAGTTTGGTAATCGGGTAGAGTCTGACGTTATTGCGGCTAAAGAAGCGTATAGGAAAGCGTATGAAGACGGTGACTCTGATGCTATGTTTGATGCACAGCAGAAGATTAGCCAGCTTGCGCTAGAGCAAGCAAGATACGCTGAAGCAAAGCGTCGTAATGAAGAGCGTGTTGCCGCCCCACAGGAAGAACAGCAAGCTCCACAACAGCCTGTCCAACAGCAAGCTCCGGCAAAGCCTGATGCTAAAGCCGAGGATTGGGCGTCTAAGAATGAATGGTTTGGCCAAGATCAGACGATGACGTATGCCGCTTTTGGCGTACATCGTCAGCTTATTGAGGACGAAGGGTTTGACCCGACGTCAGATGAGTACTATACTGAGCTTGACAAAAGAATTCGCACTGAGTTTCCGCACAAGTTTCAGGAAACAAAGCGCGATTCAGGACCCAGAGTCGCTTCTGCTGAGTCCACGGCTTCAAAGTCGTCGTCACCAAAGGGGCGCAGAACAGTCAAATTGACTCCTTCGCAGATTGCTATTGCGAAACGGTTGAATGTTCCGCTCGAAGAATATGCAAAACACGTAAAGGATTAAAATTATGGCTGAAAGAACTAAACGCGAAGCAGAAACACGCGCAACTACCCAACGGCGTAAGCCTTGGGCACCACCTTCTAACTTGGCGGCACCAGATGCACCAGCAGGTTATAAGCATCGTTGGATCAGAACTTCCATTCGTGGAGAGGAAGATAAGACGAATGTACATTCCAAGCTGCGTGAGGGATGGGAACCAGTTCGAGCGGATGAGTATCCGGACGAAGTGAATCGCTACCCAGTGTTGGAAGAGGGTAAGAATGCAGGGGTGATTGGCGTAGGCGGACTAATGCTATGTCGCATCCCCGAAGAAACGGTAGAGGAAAGAACTGAATATTATCGGGATCAGACCCGCAACCAAATGAAGGCCGTTGACGAAAACCTGATGAGGGAACAACATCCCTCGATGCCTATCCATAACGATAGGCGAAGTGATGTATCATTCGGTGGCCGACGAGATCGTTAGCCATCTAACACATAGAGAAAGGTAGCATTATGGCAAATGTCAATGTTGCGTTCGGCTTGAAGCCGATCAATACCGCAGGTAGCACACCAGCTACAGGCGGCACTAATGCATACCTCATCGCTAGTGACGCGTCAGCAATCTATCAGGGTTCTGCGGTTAAAGCAGTAGACGGTGGCTCAATTGCCATCGGTTCTGCAACCGGAGACACGGTAGCATTTCTGGGTGTATTCGCTGGTTGTGAGTATGTATCTTCGACCACAGGAAAGAAAGTCTTTTCAAACTACTGGCCAGGTTCAGGTGCCGACACTGATTTCGATATTATCGGACATGTGTACGACAACCCGCTCCAGCGCTTTGTAGTATGTACAGACGCCTCTTTCACAAATCAGGCAACTGCTGAAGCAGCCATCTTTGAGAACTCACAGTTCAATAGTGGTGCTGGCGGTAGCACAACAACAGGTATCTCCAACGCTCAGTTGGATGTAGCTACTCTGGACTCATCAAACGCATCTCTTCCTTTGAAGATTGTGGGCATCGCTAGCGATGCTGATAATGAGGACTACACAGCGGCTGGACTTCCTGTGATTGTGATGATCAATAACCATGCACTGCTTCAGGCTGATTCTGAAGCGGCAATTTCTTAGGGAGGCTAACTAATGGCTATTTCTCGCGCACAACTCGCCAAAGAACTAGAGCCGGGTCTTAACGCTCTCTTTGGTATGGAATATGGTCGCTACGAAGGCCAGCATGCAGAAATCTTCGACACCGAGTCATCAGATCGGGCATTCGAGGAAGAAGTTATGCTGTCAGGTTTCGGTGCCGCTCCTGTTAAGCAGGAAGGTTCAGGAATCTCTTATGACGACGCGAACGAGGCTTATACCGCTCGGTATAACCACGAGACCGTTGCTATGGGCTTCTCGATCACAGAAGAAGCAGTAGAGGACAACCTCTATGATCGTCTTGGTGCTCGCTATACTCGTGCTCTTGCACGTTCTATGGCACACACTAAGCAGGTTAAAGCTGCATCTGTCCTTAACAACGGCTTTACTGCTGGCGCATTCGCTGGTGGTGATGGCGTGGCTCTTATGGCTACTGACCATCCGCTCACAAACGGTGGCACATTTGCCAACGAGCCGAGTGTTGCCGCTGACCTTAATGAGACCTCACTCGAAGACGCACTGATCAGCATCGCTGGTTACGTCGATGAGCGCGGTTTGATTATTGCTCTTAAAGGAATGAAGCTGATTGTTCCGCGTCAACTGCAATTCGTTGCAGAGCGTCTGCTTGTATCTAACCTTCGTGTTGGTACTGCGGACAACGATGTAAACGCCATCAAGTCATCTGGAATGCTTCCAGAAGGTTATGTAGTCAACGACTACCTGACAGACGCAGATGCGTTCTTCATCAAAACAGATGCACCGAACGGCTTCAAGCACTTCGAGCGTATGCCTTTGGCAACAAGCATGGATCCAGACTTCGACACTGGCAACATGCGCTTCAAGGCTCGTGAGCGTTACAGCTTTGGCTTTAGCGATCCACGCGCTGTGTTCGGTTCACCGGGCGCCTAGTGAAGACACAAAGATAATGAAAGGGCGGCTTTGCAGTCGCCCTTTTTTTATGTATAATAAGATATCCCTGACAGCCGCGTTGTGCGGCTGACACCAGCCACGACAGGAGTATGAAATGGCTAACTCTACCTTTAGCGGTCCAGTCCGCTCTCAAAACGGTTTTAAATCCGTAACAAAAAACACAACCACAGGTGCGATCACCGAGATCACCACATACGGCGGTGCCCCAGTATCTTTGGCAGATGGCGATGTAACGCTCACTAATGCCACGCACAGTGGCCGCACTCTAGTTGTCCCTAACGGCACTCAAGACAACACCTACACACTACCTAGCCCAGTAGCTGGCGCGTATTTCAGTTTTGTCTACGGCGGCGGCGCAGCAGACGCAACCGACTTCATCGTCGACACTGGTGCAGATGCAAACTTCTTCATCGGCAACGTCGCGTTCAACGACACTGATGATGGTGCGGCTTCTGTTGTGTTCTCTGACGGTAACTCCAACTCAAAAGTACAGGTGAATGTCCCTGCCGCTGCTCAGATTCACATCATGGCTCTGGATGGAACCAACTGGCAAATTTGGGGGACTGTATCGGGTGCGACTGCCCCGGCATTTGCAGATCAGTGATAGGAGGCTTAAATGGCTGGTCCAGTAAAAGCCTACAATGCCACCGCTACGGGTGCTGTCGGACCCGGGCGTTCACGGATTAAACAGATTGGTGTCTTCTGCACAGGAGCGGGTGCCTTCACTATTACTGATGGTAATGGCGGGTCGACTCTTTTGCAGCAGAAGTTTCCGGTTGGGCACACTCTGCTCAATATTCCCGGAGACGGTATCATTGCTGAAAGCGGTGCTTATGTAAGCGCTATTTCAGGAACTGCCGCCGAACTTACAATCTTTTTGGCGTAAAACAATGTCTGTCCACGAGATACGATCTATAACTCAAGTTGGCACAAGCGAACCGTTTGAGCTACAGGTCGCTCGTGGGCAGATCCCCGGCCACAAGCTTAAATTTAAGTTCGGCAACAACGCAGCGGTAAGCAACACAGAAGAGACCATCTGGGCAGAAGGTGGTTTATACGTTTACCCAACTTCAGCAACACAGATGACTGTTTCAAGCTCTAGTGCGAATGACACTGCGGCAGGCACAGGTGCGCGGACAATTAATATCCAAGGTCTTGACGCAGACTACAACGAGATTTCTGAGGATATTATACTTAACGGCCAAACCCCTGTTACCACTGTAAACTCTTATATTCGCATAAATCGCGGGATTGTTTTGACGGCTGGCTCTGGCGAGAAAAACGCAGGCATCATCCGCGCTGGAACAGGCACTGTAACATCTGGCGTTCCTGCAAATGTTTTTTTAAGTATTGACGGAGATGGCGATAATCAGACTTTGATGTGCCTATGGACCGTCCCTGCGGGATACACGGCTTTCTTGGTGCAGACCAACGTATCAACAGGTAACGCCTCGAACACTAAAGCGCTTTTAAAGACGGCTATCGTATCCCGCCCCCACGGCGGCGTGTTTAATACGCAAGAACGTATTACTTTGGTGGACGGCAACCAGTTGCAGGCCTATAACTTTCCGTTACGGTTTACAGAAAAGACAGACATTGAGGTTCGCGCTAAATCAACTACTAATGTCACGTTTGACTGTTCAGCTTCTTTGGAATTTATTTATATAAAGAATGATTCGAGGTTGTAATGGCAACTAAGAAAAAGAAATCAGTTAGCCTGTCGGTTAAAAAGGGTGAGAAGCTACCAGCATCCAAGGGCGCTGGTCTCACGGCAAAAGGCCGCGCTAAGTATAACAAAGCTACAGGATCTAAGCTCAAGGCACCGCAACCACAGGGTGGCAAACGCAAGAAGTCTTACTGCGCTAGGTCTGCTGGTCAGATGAAGATGCATGGTATTAGTTGTAAGAAAACCCCTAAAAAACGTATTTGCGCGGCACGACGGAGATGGAAATGTTAAATATTATTGCAACTGCGATACTGGGTTTAGTGGCTTGGATATCATTATCCGTTGTAGAGTTAAAAACCGAAACCGCTGTAATAACGCAGAAGGTTAGTGAAAACCACAAGATGTTGACAGTTTTGTGGGACGATTTTTTGGAGGGTAGAAATGGCAATCTCGCGTGGGTCGATACGTCAGCAGGTGTCAAAGCCACCTCAAAAGAAAAAATTCAAAAAAGCCCGTAATACTAAGACGACTGGTTCTGTAGGAAGGAAAAAAAGGAATGCCTAAAGATGCCTGTTACAAAAAAGTTAAACGCAGATATAAGGTCTTCCCGTCAGCGTACGCAAGCGGGGCAATCGCCAAGTGTCGTAAAGTCGGCGCAAAGAACTGGGGAAACAAAACCAAGAAAGCATCTGGCGGAACCTATAAGTACCGAACAACCAAGGTATATTGATAGCGGTATTTGTCGCATGAAACTCGTGTGATGACCGATGTGTTTTTACTTCTTGTGTATTTAGGCACGGGAGATCTTAGAAGGCTAGAAAGTGCAGACCTGTATTTTTATTCTATTACGGAGTGTAATTACTTTGCGTCGCAGGTAACTAAACGATTTGGTAACTACAGCTACAAAGATTATTTAGACCCAAAGGATAGAGCAACTGCGTATTGTGTTCCACGAAGAATAGATTCAAAGGAAGTAAAGGTTTATTAAATGGAACCAATTAGCACAGCATTGGCAGGCATAGCACTCGTCAAAGGCGCAACAGATGCCATCAAATCTTGTATCAATACTTGTAATGACATCAGTGAAATCGCCGGATACATTGACAACTTATTTGAGGGGCAGTCTCAAGTAAATAAGGAACGCAATAAAAAATCTGGCGTTTCGGCTATGGACGGAATTGGCGGCGTAGCTACAGAAATGATCGACGCTAGGTTAGCTAAAGAGAAGCTATACGAAGTTAGTGTGCTTGTTGACCTTCGATTTGGTAGTGGAACTTGGAAGTCAATTGTTGAAGAGAGGGCTAGACGTTTACAGG
>Ga0196899_1000951_pt1 | contig 14648 bp, 33 predicted proteins | sample VirMetDEL_Sep_01_FD_169095 | JGI IMG/M metagenome (GOLD analysis project Ga0196899, IMG submission 169095) | Aqueous microbial communities from the Delaware River and Bay under freshwater to marine salinity gradient to study organic matter... | ecosystem: Environmental > Aquatic > Marine >... | reverse complement strand
ATCAAAGGCATACTGAGCGAGAGTTGGCAGAGTGGCGGCTCTCTATGCGAGATGATCGTGATGATTACGATTATGAAAATGATTATTATTAACAGGAGAACAAACATGACATGGACTATTGAAAACCCCGGACGTGATGAGGTGCAAGCCTTGTTCATTAAGTCTGCACTCAAGCTCATTAAGGTAGGCATCAAGCCTGCCCGTCACCTGACTAAGACTAAGCTGATGGCTAAGGCTGGCATGATTAGTGGAGTGAAGTACAAGCGTAATGAGATAGATAAAGCTATTGACGATATGGATAAAATCGTTCAGCTTCATAAGGGTAATATTTTCATGGAGGATAACTGATGTCAGATGTTGTAGAAGAGCTTCACCCTATTGAGTACACAGTAATGCTGGGCGGTGCACATGCCCAACAGTTTTATACATGGAATGGAAACTCCATGTTCATAGTTAAGGATTACTATGGCAATGAAGATTGCTGGACTTGCTATGGTATTGACACTTGGGATGCTGCCATGAAAGAGATAAGCAAGCATCACCAACTAGAGGAGTACTAACATGTCAGTATATATGATCTTTCAGCGTACAAACATTGACCATGAGCGCATCAACAACATGCCTACATCAGTGTACGCTAAGGCTTGCTTTGCATTGGGTATGCCCAACAAAGAGACAGTAGAGGATGAGATATCTGATGGATTGTTTCATGGATTTTATCAGCCTACAATGATCATGCGTGACACACAGCAGAGGAAACGCACACCCTTTGAGGCTATCTTTGATGAGGGTAATGGGTATGGTGACGAAACTATTGTTACCACTGACATACGTAAACATCCAAGCATGTCCGTAGGTGACATACTATTGGAGCTATCAACTGGCTATGCCCATGTATGTATGCCAATAGGATGGCATGGCCTTGACTTAACGCTGGAACTTACATCTAGTATTTACAAGTATAACTAACCTAGTGTCGGACGATCCGACAGTAACAATCAAGGAGTACACAATGTATCAACGTGACTGCACATTAATTGCCCAACACTCTATGGCTTCGCCTGATGGCTTGAAGGATAACGTAGAGTTTACCCTATGCACTATCAACATGCCCCTATCTAGGGTGTACACTCAGCGACAGTCTATCAAAATGTTGGGTGTTAAGTCTAAGTGGGTATCTAGTCAGAAGGCTAAGGGTCTTGTGTATATAGATGAGCACAAGGATGAATTGCATACACTCATACTTAACATACGTGAGAGCTTAGGTACTGATACGATTGATGGTGCACAGGCTGCAGTAGATCTGTTCATGCGCATACCTTCCATTGGTATGGTGAAGGCTGGCTTCATTGCACAGATGTGTGGCTTTGAGGTTGCATGTCTTGACAGACACAATGTTCGTATGCTTGGTATGCCGGAGACAGCACTGCTTGTAAGCAAGACGATCAAGCCTGAGCTACGACAGAAGAAGATACGCAACTACGTTAAACTGTGTCGCCGCAAGGGTGCAGAGCACTGGTGGAATACATGGTGTAACTATGTAGCTGAGAAGGGTGGCATGAATAAGTCATTACCTACAGGTGATGCAGTGTCTGCCTACCATGTAACCGCATTGATGGAGGTGAAAGTATGAAACGTATTGTACTTGTAAGTAAGAAGACTGGTGAAGAGATATGTTATGATACTGTATTCAAACATAATGAGTTTGATATGAGGCTCAAGGATTACAGTATAATGAATGGTATAGAGGTAAAGGTAGAGGAGGTGGCGTAATGCCTAGGACAATCAAACTAAAACTTACACGCACAGATACTTGGTATCCAGAGTATGAAGTGCCTGACCATGTAAAGGATGAGGACACATATGAGCACCTCTTTGAAGTGAGTCCTGCTTCTGTGTTTGATGAGATGTGCAACAAGCACACGCTAGATACTGAACTAACTTTAGATGAAATACTGGAGGACTGAACAATGCATACGCTAGAAATAACATCAAACCAGCTACTCATGCTGAAGGAACTGATCGACAATGACATTGAGATATCCAGCATGGATGCACCTGACTACACTGACATGTATGCCATGCAATACTATCTGGATCGGTGCACAGTGTACCACCTAGTCAAAGAGGAGCTAGAGACATGACTAAAGAAATCAAAACAGAACTAACCCGTGACGAAGTAGCAATCCTACTGGATGTCTACAACACCATTGATGCTATGGTTGATGACACAATGGAGATGATGGATGTGCGTATGTCACAACTCCGTGATGTAAGGGATAAGGCCATTGAGTTGAGGAGTATGTTTAGCTTCCGACCACGCATTGATGAAAACGGCAACCCTAATCACTGGCTACCTTCCGTACTGCCTGATGATCCCAGTGCTTGGTACTATGATCCAGATAAAGGGTGAGACATGACAAATAACAACACACGTAAACACGGATGCCCTTATGATAGAGGTGGAGCTGACTCATATTATGGCCGACCCTATGAACCTCACTATTGGCCTGAGGGTACTTACAATGGGGATATCGTAAGATATGTAGACATGACAACAGAACAAGTTATAGAGTATGCCACAGGGTATCAAGACAATGAGGCTGCTGGAAACTTTAAGGATTGGGGATAAGATATGACTAAGAGTATCACAAAGATCAAAGACTTAGGATATGGCTGGACAGGTACACTGTACAGTGATGGTACAATGAGAATACAGGGTGACTTACAAGAGAGTGACTGCATTGACCTACCCAAGGTAAGTGTGGATAGGTTAGCTCACATCTTTAGAGAGATCCAAGATGATTGGATTAGCTCACATCTTTAGAGAGATCCAAGATGACTATCACCCACCAATGATTCCCTATACTAGTAACGATAAGGAGTATTGATATGAGAGTTGAAGTATATTTCAACTTACATAAGCGAGTGTTCAGTGTACGTAATTGTAAGACTGGACGTGTTATAGACCACACTAGCAGTGTACAAATCAAAGACCCTACCTTTGTAGTGCGTAAGTCAGGACGGTTACGTGTACTCAGGGAGCGTAAGAAGAATGTACATGCTTTCGTAAGAGGTGAGATTATGGATACCAAGCACAACGCTTGTACAAAGGATAGGTTGTATTACAATCCGTATGAAGTTGATAGCTTCATGGTATGTAAAACTAATGAGCCTATTGACAAAGCGAAGGAAGCATATCTTTATATAGACTCAAACAATAAACCTGTAATCTTAGCAGATGGAGTATAGACAATGACTAAGAACTTATTGGGTAAGTCCCGCCCTACAGATAAACCATACGCAGTCTTCAAAGGGTATGGCCCCTTCGGTGCGACAGAGATGCGCTTACTCAAGGCATACCAGCGACCCGACAAAGAGAAGACGAACCAGTATGCACGTTGGTTCATTGCCATTAAGACTGACATGACCTACGGTAGCTTTGAGCTAGGCGATAGCTACATTAGTGAGGCTACCCATGGCTTGACATTGACATGGGCTGACCCTCTGTATAAGGAACAGTATGGTTTAACCTTTACTGAAGAAGACGATCAACTATTAAAAGAACTAGGAGTGTAAGACACATGACATACAAAGTTTGTATCCACGTATTCGATGACAAGACGCAGCACGGCGACAAGGTAACGACAGGTGAGGTTGTGAATGCCCGTATCTATACCTCTCGTACAAGGGACGGTGCCAATGCTATGATTGCTACACTTAGCAATTCATATACAGACTCAACCTTTGAGGTAGTGTCGGACGGTCCGACAGTAGAGCTAGAGGAGTTTGACCGTGATTTATATAATGACTTACGACATGCAATACTCAAGCCTGTGTATCGTGCATCAAGTAAGTTCCAACCTATTGTAATTGAAGGAGGTGCCCATGCTTAGTAAAGAACTCAACTTAAAAGTCTTGAGTATGTGTGAGAAGATTCTGCCTGACACAAAGATGAAGAACAACAAGCAACTAATAGATCTACTATCTCAAATCCGTAATGAACTGGAAGGAAAATAATATGTTTGTATGCCTCGCAACTAAACCACTGAACGATAACACTAAAGGTTTCCGCTTCAACTTCTTTGGCATCAAAGGGTTGACCCGTAAGCGTAAGCGTATTAGTCGTGGCTTCTCTATCACTAAAGGTAATTGCATGACGCACATCCACATTGGTAAGCGTACTGTGTACCTAGAGAAGACAATCAACAAGGTACGTTCACGGCGTGTACGTCACTTTGCAGGATAGGAGTACATACTATGGACGATGGATTATTATACATGATGCAAGATGTAGTTAGGACAGTAGATGAATCTGTTTGGCTAGAAGATGGGGAGGAGGAACTTTCTGTTGAAGAGCAATATTTTAATGATAAGGAGGATGCTAGATTATTTTTCTTGAGAGGCTATTAGTCTTTGCTATTAAAACAATAGCAGTACTGATAGTACTGGCGTTAGGTTTTGCAGTACTGTAAGCTGTATCTCCTAGCGCCACGCAATCAAAAGGATAAGGATTAAATGTTAGTAATGGCACGTAAGAACAAGGAACTTAAAGACAAGGATACAATTGAGACTGCTTGTGAGTTCTATGTATATACTCCCAAGTACAATAAGCTCAGTACTCGTAGCAAGAAAGACTACGACTATAACTTCAAGCGTATCTGTGAAACTAAAGTACAGAACAATAAGAAGTTTGGTAACATTAGACTGCGTGACCTTCGCTTCAAGCATGTGACAGTAGCCTATGATATGTGGCTTTCATCTGTAGGTACACGCCAAGCTAACTACATGGCTACGTGCCTAAGCATTGTACTCAACACCGCCATACGACATGAGGCTTTGCTTTCTAATCCAGTAACATTAATCCAGCGCACTCAAGATAAAGCACGTAAGGTGCGCTGGACTGATGAGCAGGTTGTTACATTCCTTAACACAGCATATAGTAGGTGGCGGTGGAGAAGCATAGGTTTAATACTACATATGGCATACGAGTGGGCACAACGTATAGGCGACATGCGTACACTCAAGTGGTCTAACGTAGACCTAGAGAATAAGATCCTAGAACTAGAGCAGAGTAAGCGTAGAGCACAGGTAAGGTTACCTATAGAAGGCTCCCTACTTGAGATGCTTAAGAAGCAGCATGAAGACTTCGGCTTCCAACAGTACGTAGCACCCGCTGTGGAGCCACACAATGGGGTCTACAGAGCCTATCCGAGTACAGATATACATAAGCTAGTAAATGAAGTTAAAGCCGCTGCAGACCTGCCTAGAGAGATTACAGCTATGGACCTACGTAGGACAGGCATCACTCAGTTAGTTGAAGGTGGTGTCGATACGTTTGGTATTATGCAGGTCAGTGGTCACAGCAATCCTCAGAGTGTTAAGCCTTACCTAGTCAACACATTGAGTGGTGCTACCAATGCCCTATCGCAGAGGAAGAAGTAGTTATGGATGTTAAGAAGTACGTAGATAATCTGATGTTATCAGAAGGTGAGACTACACGTATGCACTGCCCTAACTGTGGAGGTAACAACACCTTCACTGCCACTAAGGATGGTGGTGCTGTTATGTACAACTGCTACAAGCTAGGCTGTGGTGTAAAGGGTGCAGTAACTACAGGCATGACAGCTGCTGAGATACGTATGCGTATGAAGGGATTAGAGACTGCACCTGACAAAGAGTTAGAGGCTATGGCCTACCCAGAGTATGTAGTTAACCCTCAACCTGAGCATCAGCTACTACATAGGTTCATCTACAGATGGGACATTGCTAATGAAGAAGTGTTCTATGATGTTAAGGATAGACGGGCTGTCTTCCCCATCATACATAAGGGTGTAGTGATTGATGCAGTAGGCCGTGCATTAGATGGTGCAGTACCTAAGTGGTTTAGGTACACAGGACAGGCCTCAGTATTCAAGCGTGTGATAGGCCCATCTAATGGGTTGTGTGTTGTAGTTGAAGACGTGATCAGCGCTATAGTTGTTGCACAATTATTTCCAAATACAACAGGCCTAGCTATCCTTGGTACATCATTAGGCCCAGCGCAGATGAAGCACATCTCAGAATACTATAAGATTATCATTGCCTTAGACCCAGATGCTATGACTAAGACGCTTGCCTATAAGCAAGAGGTAGCCACGTACACAGGTAAAAAAGTTTTAGCTTTGAGGGTTGACGATGATATTAAATACAGGTTAGACACGGACATCTTACGATTGAGGGGGTTGATTGATGGAAGCTAGGCTAAAGAAGTGTAGTAAATGTTCACAGGAAAAAACTCATACTGACTTTCATAAGATGGCAAGTAAGTCGGATGGACTACATCCATACTGTAAGGATTGTAAGAAAAAGTATGATGCTAATAGATATGATACACAAACTGACCATATGCAGGCTACTGCTAGAGATTGGAAGAAGCGCAACAGAGCAAGGCTTAGAGCTTATGATACCACTAGAGCTTTGAAAACTAAAGAACAGATACCTGAGTTCTTAGTCAAGTGTCCCGTAGAAGAGCAACGCCTAATAAGTATATACAATCTAAGGGATTGGTTTACTAACAACACAGGCATTGTACATCAGGTAGATCACATGTGGCCTATATGTGATGGAGGTCCACACTGGAGTGGTAACTTACAGATACTTACAGCTAGAGATAACAGGATGAAGTACACAGAAAGTAATGCTACAATCAAGCAGTGTATTAAAGATTCCTTAAAGGAAGAGGAGATAAGATATGAACGACCTTAAAGATTTTCTGAAAGAGATGGGACTAGAGAGTGTCCACCCTAAGCCTACTGTAGAGAAGCCTGACTACATGCAACCGGGTTACTATGTAGATCCACGCAACGATAAAGGTGAGGTTCTTTTCTAATGATTAAAGCAACATACATAAACCACATGGGTAATGACTTAACGGTAGCTAACGCAGCCCGTGTCTCATTTGGTAAGACCAGTGAGATGGAAGACGATCCTTGGGGACCACCTAAGCTCAAGGCTAAGGATGATAAGCTCATTCGTTACCTTGCCAAGCACAAACACATCAGCCCATTCGGACATTGCTTCGCCAGCTTCCACGTCAAGGCTCCAATCTTTGTAGCACGGCAGCTAGTCAAGCATAAGTTCTTGAGATGGAACGAAATATCTAGGCGCTACGTTGATGATGAGCCTGAGTTCTTTGTACCTGATGTATGGCGTGGACGTAGTGCTGACAAGAAGCAGGGGTCTGATGGTGAGGTTAAGCTAGGCACACTTGATTCCTTAATTGTATCGGACAGTCCTGACGAAGCTCTGTGTGCTTATAACGCCCTATTGGATGCAGGTGTAGCACCTGAACAAGCACGTATGGTATTGCCACAGTCTATGATGACAGAGTGGTACTGGTCAGGTAGCCTAGATGCGTTTGCCGATATGTGTCGCTTACGGTGTAAGCCTGACACGCAGGCAGAGACACGAGAGGTAGCAAAGCAGATTGACCACAAGATGATTGAGCTATTCCCTGTATCATGGGGTGCACTAACGGAGAATGATGATGAGTGAAGTCAAGATAACTGAAATAACTGAGCATGAGGATGGCAGTGCCACACTACAAGTGGAGTGTGACCCAGAGACATTCGCAGCCATCTTTAACGTAGGCTTTGTGTCCCTGATTAAGACAGGTCTATACTGGGAGACAGACAATGATAAGACCAATGAGCGATGAAGAACGTAAGGCATCCCAAGAACGTGATGAAAAGAATAAGTGGCGCAAGTGTGTCAGCTGTGGTAATGCAAGCAAGGACACATGGTGTAGCTTCTGTCTGGAGGAAGAATGATTAACAGCCAGTGGAAGAAGCTATTAGCAGAAGAGAAAGCATACAAGGAGAGCGTGATGCGAGACCACGAGTTTAGTGAAGCAGTGTTAGCTGAGCACACAACAGATAACGTCAACAACCCAGCGCACTATGGTAAGGGTAAGATAGAATGTATTGATTACATTGAAGACTTTCTAACCACAGAGGAATACATAGGCTACCTGCGTGGTAACATAGCTAAGTACCTACACCGCTGGCGTTACAAGAACAAACAAGAGGATCTATTAAAGGCACAGTGGTACTTGGATCGGCTGATACATCTAGATGGGAAGGATAAGACATGATACCCGTAGGTCAATTACGCTTGTTACTCACCAAAGCAGGGCTTGAGTATGTTATCACTCGTGTTGATGGTAATGTAGCTCACGTTAACATTATTGTAGCAGAGGGTTCAGATGTTTACAGTTGAGATTGAATCAGATGCAGCTATAGTTAGAACACTAGATCAAGATGATATGCATGAAGATGTAGAGGTAATATTTGCTGACGATGGAGACGTTTACATGAGACAGTTTGAACCTGATATGAACTCATACCAGATGTTAATCATGAGTGCACAGCAATGGCTAGACCTCATGGCTGCATACAAGAGCGGTGAAGGTTCATACTTTCTGGAGGTAAGGAATGAGTGAGCAAGGTATGTATTTTTTGATTGGTGCTTTCACTATGTATGTGTTAGCCCTGCCGTTGTTATACCATATGGTAGAGCCAGAAGATCCTAGAGATAATAACTCTGGTCCTATTAAGTTTGCCTTCTTATGGCCCGTAATAGCACTAGAGATTATATACCGTATATTTGTTGGAGAGAAAGATAATGATGGAACTGGCACTAATTAGAACCCTAATGGATAAGGAGTTCTATGATAACAACAAGGGCATTCGCTGCCCTGATGAACTATTCAGTAAAGATGTACGCAAGATCAAGCAGACACTAGACTATGCTATGGAAACATATGACCGTAATCTTTCTGCTTCTGAACTTGAGGCTTTGTTCTTTGCTAACAATAGTACTATGACTACAGCTAACAAGCAGGTTTATTCTGATCTATTCAAGAAGGTTGCACGTGAAGATGCAATGAATAAAGAGATAGCTAATGAGGTGTTGTCAAAGTTATTCCAGCAGGTGCTAGGTAATAAGTTGGCTAACATTGGATTTGACTATGTTAATGGTACACTAGATAGCCTTGAGCCTGTACGTAACCTACTACAAACATATCAGGATGACTTCACACCTAACTTGAATATTGAGTTTGGTAACATAGAGATTGATCACCTACTCAAGTCTAACGATATCCAATCTCAATGGAAGTTTAATATCCCTAGCCTAGGACGTAATGTAGAGGGCATCAGTGGGGGTCACTTAGTTATTGTAGGTGCTAGGCCCAACACAGGTAAAACGTCCTTCCACGCCTCTCTCATAGCCTCTCCGGGCGGGTTCGCTTCACAAGGTGCTAAGTGTCTGGTGCTGTGCAATGAGGAGGCATATGAACGGGTGGGTGCCCGTTACCTAAGTGCTGCTACCTCTCTATCTATGGAGGAAGTGAAGGGTAACTATGCCCTCGCTGCATCACGATACCAACCAGTACGTAAACAGATTGAGTTGTATGACAGCACAGGTAAGGACATGAGTTGGGTTGAGGCAATCATCAAAGCTTACACACCTGACATTGTGGTGCTTGATATGGGTGATAAGTTTGCTGTTAAGAATAGTGACAAGTCAGATGTGTACCTCAAGAATGCTGCCATCCATGCACGTAACATAGCGAAGCAATACAACTGCGCTATCATCTGGATGTCGCAGCTTTCTGCTGATGCGGAAGGTAAGATTAATGTAGATCAGTCTATGCTTGAAGGTAGTAAGACAGGTAAGGCAGCTGAAGCTGACCTTATGGTATTGATATCTAAGAACCCAGTACTTGATGTGACGGATGAAGATAAAGATGATACACAAAGGTACTTGATTATTGCAAAGAATAAACTTAAAGGAGGATGGCATGGTAAAGTTACATGCGAATTAGATGGTGAGAGAGCACAGTATCTAGCGTAGAGAGAGGGCGAGATATGGAATTAGTTTTAGACGTAGAGAATACAGTAACAGCAAGAGGTGGTAAGAAACACCTAGACCCTTTTGAGGAAACCAATCAGCTTGTTCAGGTAGGTGTACAAGATGTTGTGTCTGGCATACAGGACATATACAACTTTGACCACAATGAAGCTAAAGACTTTGATGGCAGTCAAGCTCGTGCCTTACAAGATAAGCTGGATAAGACTACCTTATTGATTATGCACAATGCTCAGCATGATATGACATGGTTGTGGGAGAGTGGCTTCAAGTATGCAGGTGACATATACGACACTATGCTGGCTGAATACGTCTTGATGCGTGGTAATCACATGGAAGTAACACCTACTGGCACATTAAAGAAGAAGCCTATAAGTCTGTCTGCCTGTGCTCAGCGCCGTAACCTAGCCTTCCAGAAGGATGACACACTAAAGAACTACTTTAAGGAAGGTTACAACACCAATGAGATACCTCTCAAGGAGCTAACTTACTACCTGCAATGTGATCTCTCTACTACACGAGAGTTATACCTAGCCTTACAGGAAGACTACGCTAAGGAAGATGCAGAGAGCCTTATTAACGTCAGAGATATTACCTTCAAGGTATGCTTAAGTCTTGCTCGTATGTATTCATCTGGTATCAAGGTTGACCTTGCTGCTTTAGATGAGGTGAAGACTGAGTTTGAACAAGAGAAGGCAGAGATAGAGAAGCGACTACAGGGTAAGGTGCGTGTGCTTATGGGTGATACTCCTATCAACCTTAACAGCCCAGCGCAGATGTCTGAGGTTGTGTACAGCAGGAAGCCTATCAATAAGAAAGAATGGGTAGACCTGTTCAACTTCACTAAGACAGATAAAGAATACAAAGATGCAGTTAATGCAAACACTGACCTTATACTGAAGACTACTGCCTTCACATGTCCTACATGTAGTGGTACTGGGTCTACCTATAAAGTAAAGAAGGATGGCACTAAGTATGCCAGACCAAACAAATGTAAGGACTGTGAGGCTAGAGGTTATCAGCTGAAGAAGTCTAACAGTCTAGCTGGGCTTGGCTTCATGCCACCCTCAAAGAAATGGGTCAGTGCTAATGGTTTCAGTACTGGCAAAGACAACCTAGAAACCTTAATCACTACAGCAAAAGCGAATGGAATGAACGATGCGACAGACTTTCTTATGGACCTCAGGCGGCTTAGTGCTATCAGTAGCTATCTTAGCTCTTTCGTGGAAGGGATTAACACTTATACAAAGCAAGATGGCTTCCTCCACGTTGGACTCACCCAGCATATCACAGCCACAGGACGTTTCAGTGGAAGAAATCCCAACATGCAAAACATGCCAAGAGGAGGAACCTTCCCAGTAAAAAAAGTATTTGTATCTAGATGGGAGGGTGGGTACATCTGTGAGGCCGACTTTGCTCAGCTTGAGTTTCGTGTAGCTGCCTTCCTAAGTCAGGATGCATTGGCTATGGCTGAGATTGAGACAGGCTTTGATGTACACAGCTACACCGCCAAGGTTATTACTGAGGCAGGGCAGAACACCACACGCCAGCAAGCAAAAGAGCATACGTTTGCTCCCCTCTTCGGGGCTACTGGGTACGGACGTACACCTGCTGAAGCTGCATACTACCACCACTTCATTGAGAAGTATGAGGGTATCGCAGCATGGCACAAGAAGTTAGGTAACGAGGCTATACGTTATCAGAAAATTACTAATCAGAGTGGTAGGCAGTACGCTTTCCCCGGCACAGAGAGGAGAACAAATGGGTTACCCACAAACTTCACCATGATAAAGAACTATCCTGTTCAAGGCTTTGCCACAGGCGATATCGTACCTGTAGTATTAGTAGAACTAGAGAACAGGTTGATCTCCATGAGATCTAAAGTAGTTAACAGTGTTCATGATTCTATGGTGATAGACATTCATCCCTATGAGAAAGATCAGGTGATAGAAATAATTAACTCACTCAACATGGACTTGAATGATATTGTGTACGACTACTATAAAGTTAAGATGAATGTACCTCTGTTATTAGAGGCAAAGATTGGGCCGAATTGGCTTGACACTAAAGACGTGTGAGGGTATAACTTAGCCTCCCTCAACTGTAATAAGATATAAAGGATATCACAATGAATACAGAAGTAGCACTTAAAGTAGACGGAATGTCTCTAGCAGAAGCAATGGGCCTGAGTACAGGAGGTACTACAACCTCTTCTCAATCAGCCTTAGCAAGAGTGGGTCAGGTACACTCAGCCCTCACAGTAACAGACGAAGAGGGTGATGAGCACATCAAAGTACCTGTAGGTTCTTATAAGGTGACCATGCCTGATGGTGAGGTAGTGTACAGTAAGACAATATCAGTACGTATCTTCTCACAGCGTCATCAGTTGCAGCGTTGGGATTCCAATGCCAATACTATGCATAAGACTTTGTTAGCTTCTAGTCTTAACAAAGACTTAAAAGATACTACTGGTAAGTTTAATCTTGGACGCCCTTCTGGTTACATTAAAGACTTCAATGCACTACCAGAAGATATGAAGAATGTAATCCGTAGTGTAAAACGGGTACGTGTATTCTTGGGTATGCTTAAGATGGATAAGCCTATTGATGAAACAGGTAAAGCTGTATCAGGTTATGACACAGAGATCCCATTCGTCATGGATGTAAAGAATATGGATTCTCTCAAAGCTATGGATGCTTCCATTAGTCAGATCGTCACTAAGAAGCTTACACCAGTAGAGCATACAATCAAACTGGGTAACGCTAAACGTGACTTACCCTCAGGCGGTAAGTACGCTATCATCGTACCTTCACTTGGAGATAAGGTAGACTATGCACCTGATGACAGTCAGACACTAAAGGACTTCCTTGCTTGGATCTCTGGCACTAACCAATGGATTGAAGGTAAGTATGATGAGGCTAACGCTGGCAGTCTATCAGAAGAAGATGCTGCCATCGTAGGTTCTATCGTTGAAGTGCGTGAGTTTGAGGGATGATGCATCCTGCAGAGCTATCTGTACACGCATTCCTTAGGTCTGCCATAGAAGGTAAAGCCTCTATGAGTGAGGAGGTAATACAGCAAGTAGCCACGGATGTGGCTGCTGCACTCAACAAACAGTTTAACTCAGGCCCACGTGATGAGTTTAGACTGCGTATGTCTAACATTGGTAAGCCAAGGTGTCAGCTTTGGTATGCTAAGAATGACCCAGAGACTGACATTGATAAGCCTACATCCTTCATGTTCAACATGCTGATGGGTGATTGGAGTGAGGCAATGTTTAAAGGGGTGCTTCGTGCAGCGGGTGTTGACTTTGGAGATAACGAAAAGGTAACGCTTAAGTTAGATGACGTAGAGATTAACGGTGAGTATGACATCCTACTTGATGGTAATATTGATGACGTTAAATCTACTACACCTTATGGCTTTGATAATAAGTTCATTAACTATGAGGCACTAGAATATAGTGATGACTTTGGTTACATACCACAGCTTATAGGCTACGCTGTAGCATCAGGTAAAGGTGTAGGTGGCTGGTGGGTAATCAATAAAGTTAACGGGCAGTTCAAGTATGTCTCAGCAGAGAATGCTAATGTAGAAGAGGTCATGTCTTCTATTAAACGTACCATTGAGTACATCAACAATGATGAACCCTTTGAGCGTTGCTTCACAGCTGAGCCAGAGACATACCGTAAGAAGCCTAGTGGTAACTATAAGTTATGTAAGACCTGCTCATGGTGTGACCATAAGAAGAAGTGCTGGCCTGAACTACAACAGTTACCATCTAAGGTTTACTCAGGAACTAAAGCTGCACCCTTAGTAGAATATGTTTATGTCGATGGCGAAAACTAAAAGGTATCATGCAAAAGGTAAGTACAGGAGCGGTCTAGAGAATACCACTGCTCTTGCACTTGCTAAATGTCAGAAGGCTGTACGTTATGAGCAGCTGAAGATAGAGTGGGAAGACCTAAGGTACAGAACCTACACCCCAGACTTCCAGTTAGACAATGGTATTCTAATAGAAACGAAAGGCATCTTTGGTAGTGACGATAGAAACAAACACATAGAGGTACGCAAGCAGCACCCAGAGCTAGATATTAGATTTGTATTCAGTAACAGTAATGCAAAGTTGTACAAGGGTGCTAAGAGTACCTATGCTGATTGGTGTGACAAAAAGGGTTTTCTTTGGGCACATAGAGTAATACCAGAGGTATGGTTAAAGGAAGAAGGTTCTATCCTAAACACTAATAGGATACCACTTAAGACAGAGAAGAGGAAGTAATATGCCGCATAGAACATTTAGTGTATCATTCCTTATTCAAGTGGATGAGAACAACAACATACTAGGTTCGTATGAGGATGCACATACAGAGGATGTAAGTGATCTAATCAATGATACATTCTATGATATAGATGACGTTAACATTATAAGTATTAATGTAAGGGAGAGAGATACATGATTACTAAAGAAGACATAGATGCATTCGCTGATATGATGGATGTAAATACGCAGGACTACTCATACTGGGTTGAGGGAAAGATAGTTACGGAAGGTCAGACCCGGTTAGTAGAAAATACATTAGGCCTTGTAGGTGAAGCAGGTGAGGTAGCTGAGAAGATCAAGAAGCTACTGCGTGACTCAAACAAGGTTAACTCAGATGAGATTGTTAAAGAGTTAGGTGACGTTGTGTTCTACGCTACAGCCCTAGCTAATTACTTTCACAGTGACCTCACAGAGG
>Ga0196899_1000946_pt1 | contig 14724 bp, 26 predicted proteins | sample VirMetDEL_Sep_01_FD_169095 | JGI IMG/M metagenome (GOLD analysis project Ga0196899, IMG submission 169095) | Aqueous microbial communities from the Delaware River and Bay under freshwater to marine salinity gradient to study organic matter... | ecosystem: Environmental > Aquatic > Marine >... | reverse complement strand
CTCATATTTTTAGCAATCCCTACCCCTGATGAGCTTCCGAGCCAGATTTCTTAGCATGGCACGACTCGCACATGCTCTGCCAGTTGCTGCTGTCCCAGAACTCGCCGCCCAGCCTGACGGGTTGAATGTGGTCCACCACCTTGGCCAGCCTGTCGCACACCACGCAGGTCGGGTGCTTCTTGATGTACGCCAGCCGCGCCCGTCGCCACGCCCCTGACCAATAGCGTTTGTCTTGTGGGCGATCGCGCTGCTGCTTCTTCTTGCGTGGGTCAGGCGTCTGCTTACGCGGTATCGTTGGCATAAGCATAGATGATGTTGCCCGTCAATGCGTACAGTCGCTCCTCGACTCGTCGCATGCGTGACGTGTACTGTGTGGTATGGTCAGCCAGCAGTATCCTCCGCCTTTCTTCTCTCAGCTCGGTTATATGCTGCTGCTTTATCTCTTCGCTCATTGACGGCAGGTTTCTCCAGAATGAATCTCTGGACTTGTGCCTTGTAGTGATCGGCGAGCTGTCGCAGCTCTGCCACTCCATACGTTCGAGCCTGTTCTGTATCTCGCATAATCTCCTCAGCTCGTCCTTGGACAGCTTCGTCAAGTCGTCGACCGAAAGCCCACTGACGCCCTTGGTCGTACAAATTGCAGGCAACGCATTGACACTGGACGTTGCCGTAACCGTCAGCTGGGTCGTGCCAACGGGTGGCCATGTACCGCCTAGACGCAAAATGTCCCGCTTGGAGATGCCTAACATGGTAACGTCGTCGGCATGTCCAGCACTCTGCTTCACCGTACTTGTCTGCTGCTCTGTACCTGATGTATTTGCTGTACCACTCATCTACCTTTTTTTTGAGTTGTGCGTGCGTGAGCGGCTTCTTGGCCTTGGGTTTCTTGCGCAGCTGCTTGCTGGCCTTGCTGTCCGTCTTGGTGCTCCTCTTTGGCATGGTCCAATAATACGCCGCGAATCTTTTGCGTTAATGCCTCGCGCTCTGCCTTGCCTTTCTTGTACTCTGGATAGCTGTGTGCCTTGACTCTGTTCTTGGTCAGGCGGTCCTCGTATGCCATGCGCTTGTGGCCGTACATGTGCTCACACATGTCCCAGAAGCTACGGGTGTGCTCTGTGACCTCGATGCTGGACGGCACGCGCCCGTTGTTGGCCAGAAAGTATTCCTTCTCTTTTGGGTGCGGCCTGTATCTGAGCATGGCCTCGTTGCCATACACTTCGTTGATGATGTAGCGCCGACCGTCGATGAGGTCGTACCAAAAGCGTTCGAGGTCAGTCATCAGAATAGGTTTTGCTGTGTATATCCGAGTTGCTCCTTCACTTCTGTTTGGTGCTGGTGCCGTTCGTAGTATTTCTCTCCTCTAAGGTGTTCGTGCTCCTCTTGCATCTTCCTCCTTGCCCGCGTGATAGCTTCGTTAGTAGTAAAATGTCCTTTGCTCTGCAATTTTAAAAATTCAGCTGCAGTCATATCGTGCGGATTATGTCCTTGTGCAAGGAGTTCAAAGTAGTGAACGGTCGCAACCAGTGCATCATCATTGTCGCGCGCAATTGGGTATTTTTCAAGGTATTGCTTGATTTTATCCTTTGTTTTTGTGATGTTCATTTCTTTGCTTGTTTTGCTCGTTTCTCCATCTCTTCCCGCTCGGTGTACGTCAGGCGGTTTTCGCCACGCATCCAGTCCTGTGGTGACACTCGTGCTGCGATCGGGTTTATCTCGGTTGCGAACTCTGGGGTGATGTGCCTCAAGGCCTCCGTTCGCATGCGCTCAAAGTCAGCAGCTTCATCCTGCCGTATTTTGGTAACTACTGGCTGCTTGAGCTGCTCGTACTTGGTAAAGCACTCCACAAATTGCGCAAGCTTTAGGCGCTCATAGTAGCCGCCGAACGTCTCTTTGGCCATCATGTACAAGCACAGCCGCCAGTCCTCGATTGTGAACGTCGGGAAGCCCTTGACCAACTCGTCCAAAACCATCTTGTACTCGTCGCCCTCGGTCAGCGTCTTGTTTGCGTCTACGAAGCGCACGCATTTGGCCAGCATAGCAATGAGCGCCGCACGGGTGGCTTGCTCGTCCACCTTGAGCGCTGTGCGGACGTTAGTGCCTTTAAAGGCGGTTTCTATTGTCACCTGTGATATTTCCTGTTTCTGCAAGCTCTCTAAGCTGATCGCCAAGCTCGCTTCTTTCAAGCGCTGCCTTTCCGCTGGTTCTAGTTCGCCTGCTCTTGGATGAACCAAATACGAGGCCTTTCCATCCGTTTGCAATTGCTGTATGAATTGCTTCGATTGCTCTGCTTTCTGTAGGGTGTTCATTTGCTAGTGTCATTAGTGCCCGCTGTTCGCTTTGGGCGGTTTTGTATTTGAAGCGGTGATCCGTGCGCTTGTACTCCAGCCACTCGGTCCACGCCTCTCTGAATTTCTCTGTTTCAAAAGGAAGCAACACCGCAGGTGGTGCCTTTTTAGTATATTGTTTAGTAGGTGTATTAGTACTTGTTATAGTATTAGCTCGTTTTTGAGCCTTCGTAGGCTCACTTTTGAGCCTTCGTAAGCTCATTTTTGAGCCTTCGTTGGTGCATTTTTGAGCCTTCGTAGGCTCATTTTTGAGCAGTCGCCTGTTGTATCTGTCGCCCGATCGTGTGAGGTAGCCAGCGTCAATGAGGTTCTTTAAGTATCGCTTTGCTGTCGCTTCTGATACGTGCAGGAACTCAGCCAGCCGTTCGTTGCTCATAAAGCACTCGCGGCCATTCTGCTCAAAGCTGGCGACCTCAGCAAGCAACACCCGCTCGTTGGGGTGCAGCTCGCTCAGGTTCCAGATGTCCATGGGTATGCTCACGTACTTACGCTTCATGCACGCGCGTGTCGCTGTGGGTTGTTTACAATGGGCAGCTTGTTCTTGCGGCGCCAGTTGTACACCTCCTCAAACATTTTGACAAAGTTCTCCGTGCTAGCCTCATTGGTGAAACGTCTTTGGTACTTGCGTGCGCTTTCCAGCAGACGGTCAAAGTCCATTTCCTTAATTCGCATGCACTGCATGATTGCATTGACAAATGTGACCTTGTTGTAAAAGCTGTATTCCTTGAACTCATAAATCTGTTCTAGCCGTTTTTTTGCGTCATCTTCATTCGGCATTTGAAAGCTTCCTCGTTTAATAGCATCCCCAACGTGATACAAAGCTTTTGACGCCTTCTGATCTCGACCTCTACGAATTACGCCGTCCTCGTACATGTAAAAGGCATCATTAGTGTTGCTGCCTTGCGCAATTTTGACCGCAGTGCTTGGCGCAAAACCATAATCCTTCGCCTCAATGATGAATTTTTGAAGGTTGATGTAATCTTTTTTGCCTTCCACTGCGAAGCGATTGACGTAGTCCATCAAGGACCATTTCTTACCGACGATGTTGGTGCTGATGACGTCGTCGAGGTTGGCGCCAGCTCTCTTGATGTATTGCACAGGCATCTTCAGACGTTTGCAGGCTTCAAGACGGTGCTGGCCGTCGATTACTTCATTGCGTTCATTCACAATGATTGGCTGCTGTTGACCGCGTTGTAGCAATTGGTTTGATATTGCTTGAATGTTGGTTTCAATCAAATCGCGATTACCACGTATGTGCTTGAACATACCGTAGTCCTTCGTCAGCATGACGACGGTGCGCTGGGTGTTTGCGTTCTCCTCAGAACGTTGTTGTAGGTTAAACATGTTGGTTTTGTGTTGTTAGGACCGCCTTAATCAGGTCCTGTGGTTTAATGTTCTCATTCTTCATGAGGCGGCTGGTGTGTCGCAGCACGCCCTCTGGGTCCTTGGTCACGTAATTGTGCAAAGTCCCCCTGCTTACCTCGATAGCCTCGGCGCATGCCGTCAGGCTACCGTAATGATGCTGCAGGTACATTTTCAGGTTCATCTCCATCTCTCTCAAATTGTAGTTCAAACTTGACGCCTTGATCGTTCAGGCGCTGAATGTATCGCAGCATGCTGTCGGCCCGTTCGAACCGTATGCTGGTGCGTTGCTCGTGCAGCTTGACCTTGTACATTACCACGGCATATCGTCCACCTGTGGTGGGTTTTGCTTGCTGTCCTCGATGACGGTCTCTCGGATGCTCTTTGGTTCGAGTATCTCGTACTTCCACGGCACCAGTGACAGAAACGCCCTGACCTCGCCCGTGCTTTCCTTCTTCCATTCCTTGCCTCGCACGTTGCAGCGCATCTTTATGTTGGCTCCAACGGTCAAGCCAAGCGCTTCGTCTACGTCGTCCTTTAGGAACTCCACAGGTATCGTCTGGGGATATTGTCCATCCTCTACTACGATGTGCACCTCGCACTTTCGAAAGCCGCTATCAAACTCAATCGGTTTGCAGACGCGGTGAATCACTCCTTCAATTATCAATTCCATTGTCTTTGTATGATTTATTAAATGATGTTTGCGACCAGTTAGGCAGGTCAATTGTCCGTAGTTGGTTGAGCTTCAAGCGCTCGAATATCTCACGCCAGCGCTCCAGTGTTGGCTCGGTCTCAATTATCTCGTCTTCGAGGCCGTCGTCATCGTCGCGCATGGTGCTGTTGAGCAGCAGAAAAAGCGCGTAATCCTTCAGGCGCTCCTGATGCGCGTGCTGATCGGCTTCGACGTCGTCAAAAAAGGCGTCCAGTTCACTCAAGTTCATCCTCTCCGTATACTTCAAGCTGATAAAAACCTGCGAGCTTCAAGATGGCTCTGGATAGCGCCCGCTTCTCGGCCATGGCAATGGGGTACGCATTGCGGTTGTTGCTCTTGCTCACCTCGCCGTATGTCTCTACATGCCCAATTTCGCATTTTGCGTGCGCTTTAACGCAATAACGTCCTTCGCTGGGGTCAGACCATTCTGGCACCGTTTTAAAGGTCACCACGGCCTTTATTTTGGCTTGTACGTGTTCGACACCTCGGCGCGTCATGATGACGAACCCTCTGGGGTCCTTGTGGAAGTGATCGGGTCGCATGTCGTACTTCTTCGACAGCGCCTTGAGTTCATCTATTACGCTCATACTTCTATTGCTAATGGTTCTACGTCATAATTGATGAATGGCGCATACGGTGACGCAAAACGTAAGCTGCTCAGATTGTTTGACACAGGTATGTCACATTTGATGTTGTACTGTGCTTCATAGTATTCGGCTATCTCTGTAGCCACAACGCTGTGGTTCTCATTGCTGATGCCAGCAGCCACAACTAAAAAGTACAGACCTGAACCGCTGCAACTTTTGCCACTCACAAACACACAAGGACAAGCCTGTATTTCACTTAGCTTCTTGTCTACATCCATACTGGGGTTATGCTTGAAGTCGATGTCTATCTGCACCAGACCGCTGTGCTTTGTAAAGCTGTCCTGTCGCCGTGTAGCAAATAAGCCGTGCGGCATGATAGCGGGGAGCTGCTTTTTTTCCCATTCGTTCCTTGGGTGCTGAGGTCGGACGTTCTCCAACCAGTCCACCAGTCGCACCATCGTCGTGTTGCGATCAAAGGCGCCACGGCAGGCGCTCACGTAAATCTCGTCTATGTTCATCGGTTCTTGGTATATGCCGCAATCAAGTCGGCTTTGAATTGTTCCATCAATCGTTCGAAGCGCTTCTGTTCTGCAAGCTCTTGCTGCATGTGGTTGAAGTCGCGCGTAGGTTTAACGTGCACGCTGCTGCGCACACAAATAGGCTTGTTCATTATTACTGGTTTTGTAGGTGTTCCCATATCTCTTGTTCAATTCGCTCGTGGTTGTAGTCGAGCAGGTTGTCATCGGCACAGGTGATGTCGATGCGTTCAAAGCTGGTGTGATTCTTCTGCCAGAGCACCACGCGAATGATGCGCACGGTCGGTGGATGGCTCGGTGAAATGTGCGTGGCCTCCTCGCCAGCTTCGACCTCGAAGGTCACGACCATCTCAAGGTCGTCGTCAAGTTTGAGTAGTATTTGGTCCTCCATTCGTTTAGATTTCTGTGCAAGTGTAAAACATTTTAAACACCTGTGCAACATTTCGCACAAAAAAAAGCGGCACCCCCCGTTGAGAATGCCGCTCAAAACCTAAATGAAAAACGATGTTACTAGTCCTACTTGTTCTGAACCGTGTCAAATATAGGGCTTATTCTTTACTGCGCCGCTTGCTGCGTCCGAGTACCACAGCGTTGACGATGCGCTTGAGGACGTCAACCACTTTGTCGTCCTTCTCCGTTTCTGTTAGTGCAGTGATCGTGCCTGCAGCTGTTAACACGGCCAATGCAATCTCGGCCCAGTATTGTGCAATGAGTTCGTTCATGTTATTGTGCTTCTTCGATTTTCCAGTACGGTAAATCGTGTCTTGAGTTGTGCAAGGTAACAAACCAACCGCCAAGTCGTGGCGTATTAAATCCTTTCTCCGTAGCCCAACCAGCAAAGCGGTCGCCGAGCATCTTGTAGCTGCCAAGCTGCAGGTGGTGGACGCTGTCCTGATACAGCTTACCAAAGCGGCTGATGCGGTCCGACGTCACGGGCAGGTGCCACTTCTGATGTGTGTGGCCACGCACGATCAGGCTGGCGTCCTTGAATTGCATCTGGTCAATGTCTACACGCAGCACTCCCTTGGACCGTGGTGCGTTGCCGCCCATGCCGTGATGGTAGTGTACGAACGTCGAGCTGCGCCGCTTGCCTTTAGCGTAGATCTGCATCCACAGCCAACCAGAATAACCAGCGACGGTGATGTTGCCGCCGTTCTTGTTTACGATGTACGCCACGCGGTCGAGCGGGCTGGTGTGCATGCGCTTCTCGATGTTGGTCTCGTGGTTGCCACGGCAGAAAAACCTGATGACGTCCTTGTACTTGGTCAGGAACTCGGCGCTGTCTTCAATCACGTCGTCTAGGTACGTGATGCTTTTGTACTCTGGGCGAATGTCGCTGTAGCTGGACCGTGGGTCCCACTTGCCGCCCATCAGGTCAAACCAATCGCCAAAGATGAACACGGGCGTGTTGGTTCGCTTGGCTTCATCGAGGTGCCTGCGCAGCATAACGCGGTCGCACTTTACGCTGTCATAATGGACGTCAGAAATAAACAGCATACGCTGCGGTGCTTCGTCTAGCTTGACGCTGTGGACGGTGCGGCTTATTTGTTCAACCTTCATGTGTATAACCAAACCACGTCGGGGTCCTTGCTTGGATCGTCGTCAACGTGTATAAATGTCTTTGCTATGCCAATGCGATTGAACCCAGCCTCTATAAGTCCGCCGATGATGTATGCGCGGCTGCGTGAATCTACACAGTGAATGTCTGCAGCCAAACCTTTTAGGTGTGCGCTGTCTTTCTTGCCGCCTACCTTTCGATTGTGGTCAGGACTTCTGTAACCACTATTAATGCGGTACGGTATGCCGCTAAGATGTCGCGCCTTATCCAGCATCTCCAGAAATACCTCGTCCATCATTTGCTCGCCGCTGCCGATTGCGTCGGGGCTGTCGAACTCATGATAGTTGAAGTATCTCATGATAGGGCTATTGATACTGCTGCTATTAAGATGATGATGTCAGCAACGTCGCCGCGTCCGTACTGCCGAGCTTTGTATATCATATTCGCTGTCACCGTGGCTAAGATAATGTAAATCACTTTTCTTTTCTCTGAATGATAAACCATTGACTATCGTGACACAACAAACTCAAACCATCATAGCTACGATTGAAATCGTAATTACTGGCGCCGTCAATTGTTTCGCTTGCGCTGTTAGGTTGAAGTATGATTTTTGTATTTGCTGAAATTGTGCTGTCGCTTTTAAAACGGATGATTCGCCCTTCATTGCCAGTGGTCGAAGGTAAGTTGATAATGCTGCTCCCGTTAGGCCCAGACCACGAATTGAAAATTAAAATGTCAGTGCTGCTTACGTCGTAAGTGCCGCCGTCGATGTTTCTAACTTCGGTAACGGGTTGTTGCAGAAAGCGCTGAAAAATGTTGGGCGGCAGGTTGCCATTCTCTGCGGCAATTGCGTTGCGCAAATCGTACACTGGCTCACTGTCGTCAATTGGTGTGTAATCGTCAATCACTTCCACATCTGGCGTGCTTACGTTTGTGTCGTTCGTAGTAATGTGGAAGGCTTCGTACTCTGCCTCAACTGCGCGAGCTAAAAAAGTCGTTTCAAAAGGTAAAAAGTTGCGCGTATCAAACAGCAATGCATGAAACGGACTGACGAAAGCCTTGTAAAAGCTGCCGCGTTTAACACGCGTGCTGGCGTTCTGGCCTGAAATAATCTCCTTGACACCTAACTGGTGAATGCTCGACGTAGCCGATGGGTTTGCAAAGCTGGCAAAGCTGTCGACTATCTGATCAGGGCTGCTGTTGTTTTCGTATATGTTGCGGTAATCGTAGATGCCACTAGAGCCAATGACAACCTCATCTTGTTGCAGCGTCTCTTGATTTGTTGATGTGGTCAGCGCGTTGTATATGACTTGGTCGCCATTGGTAGCGTTGCCGTTGACTACTTCAATTTGAAATTGAAGTTTTCCGTAGGCGTCAGTCCCAGTAACGTCAGTTATCAATGTGCCATCACTGTCGAACCCTCCAATATCTACACTAGCTTCAATGCCTGTCTGGTTGCTTGTCAAGCCATCAAGCTCAATGATAAAGTTTTCTATTTCCAATACGCTAATTGCCGCGCCTGTAGTAACGTAGAATTGCCCAGTGTTACGGTCAAGGTATATGGGTGTAGGTGTAACGGCCCAGTAAAAATATCCTGCCGTCGATGACCACGTTGGTGTTGTAAAAGTCATCACGTCAACGCTGTAACCGTTTGCAAAATTGCCGACGTTCATTGTCTCTGGCCCAAAGTTCACGGCATTTGTGTAATACAAGCTGCCCACCTTTATCCGCGTTCTCATTACAAGGCGACTGTATACATCCGATCCTGTGCTGGTGCCATTGCCGTCGTATGTGTGCTCATAGTTGTAACGCAATCGGAACACGGTGCCAGAATCGTAACCAAGGCCATTGTCATTGATGACGGTCCCCATTTCCGTCTGTTGAGCTGTGGCGTTTAAAAACTGCGTTTTAGGACCAAGCACGGGCAGGTTGGCGTCCGTCCGCCAAATACGTTGAACCTTGTTCAGCGGTGGTAAGAAAGTAGTGACGCCGCCACGCATGCGAACCATGTCTGTGTCGACCGTCAGCTGTGTATCTGTAGCTGTAGCCGAGGCGCTAACTGTGCCCGCCTTGGTGACAGTGTAAAGGTTGACCGTTGTGCTGTTGACTACAGCGCCAACAGGCACAAAGTAGAAACACCCCTCATGCAGAAACACGCGAGCATTGAAGGTTATAGCAAAATTCTTAAGCACTTCGAAGCAGTCCATTCCTCGCGTTGCACCGCTTATATCATTGTTGTAAAATGCTGCGTGACCAACTTCCAATTCAATTAGCGCGTTAACGCTTGCAAACGTGGTAGGCTTAAAGTCATTGGCGTAACGCAGAAAGACGTCGGTACTGTCAAACACATGCAGCGCTCGTGTTTTGTTCAGCAGCTTGACAAGATGCTCTGCAATAGTGTCGCGGCCTGTGTACAGCGTGCCGTCGTCGTCGTACAAAATGTTTTTTAAGTTGCCCAAGTCGTCCACCGCTGTCATGGTGTTTTGTATGGGGTACGCCTCATCCTGCAGCTCGACTTGTTCGTGCAGCAGCACGCCAGTCCAAAATAATGTATTCGCGCCGTCAGGATCCTTGTAAATGCTTATGGTGTAGTCAGCGTCTTCGCCTGTTGCCAAGGCTTCAAGAAAAGTCGTGTGAGCTTGCACGTTTTCTACCAACGTAAATGTCACCTCGCTGCCAATAATTGGTTGCATGCGGTCCTCATTGTTGCCGCTGTAGCGTAAGGTAAAGCCGTCGGCACCAAGGTTGAACTCGGTCGAGCTGCCAACAAAACCAGCTTGGTGAATGTTGAGCTTGTAATCTGTGCCAAGGTCGTCTTGGAACTCGGCGTGTAGTCGAATCGGGTCAGCCATTAGAAACCTCTTACACGGTTACGGTCAATTGCATTGCGCTCGCTGGTCAGCAAAATATCGCGCCCAGAGATGCGGCCTGTGACCTGCACCTGCGTGCCGCCCATCATTTCCTGCAAACGGTCCAGCGGTGCCACTACCTCGGGGTTGATGTTGCTGGTGCCTGCGCCCTCACCGACCATGGCAAGCGAAGCGCCTGTAAACAGTCCACCGTCAGCCATCATGGGCAAACCAAAGCCGCCAGCGAGGAAATACTTCAATCCTGCCTTGCCGCCTGTTATCTCTGCTACGCCAGTAGCTCCTCCAGTCAATGCTGCAAGCACAAGGAACACAGCCGTCAATGCTGCAGCTTGCACAGCAATCTTCTTGAGCGTGTCAATCATTACTTCACGAAAGTTAAACGTCCCTTCAATCATTGAAGAAAACACGCCCTCGAAAGCGCCTTGCAAACCAAAGGCAAAATCTGATGCGCGTTGTTCAAATTCATTTAGACCTTGTGCTAAATCCACAATGCCTTCCTTGATCTTTTGCAGGCGAGCTGTTACACCAGTATCAATGTCACCTTCAATCATTAACGGCCCCATGGCTGTCATGTATGAAGTTTTCACACGCTTCATCTCTTTCTCAATAGCGTCCGCTGCGTTTGCCGCATCGTCAGCCATCCCCTCCAAACCTGAAGCAACGCCTGCTTCCAACGTCATCATGGCCTGCAAATCTATGTTTGCAGTTTCCAACGCTTGCTCAAGTTTTTTCAGGTCACGCCCAGCTTGACTGTTTGCAGATCGCTTGTGTGGCGCAAGCTCCATTATCTTACGTTTCTCAGCCTCTAACTGCGCCACGTATGCACGCTGTGACACCATAGCGGCGTCAATCTTCATAGCCTGCGCCTCAAGGTCTAAACCGCCTAGGCTTTTCTTCAGGTCGTCAACCTTGCTGCTGCCGTTGCTTGTCGCGTTGTGCATTCCAATTAATGCAATGGTTACCAAGCTGATAGCTGTGGCGACGGCTGCAAATGGATTCTTCAACATCGTAGAGTTCAGCAGCTTGAAGGCGTCCTTGGCAGCGCCAATGCCGCCAATGAAATTTGGCAACACCGTTAAGATTGGCCCAGTCGTACCAAGTAGAAGCGCAACTTTTAGGATGGCTTCTTTTGCTTGTGGTGATAAATCTTGTATGCGCTGCAGGAATACAGTAAAACCGTCAATTAAATCCTTAACGACTGGCAACAAATCTGCAGCCAGTGCTGCACCTGCGAGCTTCAAATTGTCCAGCGCCGTGCTGAACTTACCCGCTGCCGTTTCACTCAGGCGTTCCATAGCGCCCGCAGCAAAGCCTCCCTCCTCGGCAAAGCTCTTAAGCACCGTGTTAAACTCCTCGACGCTTACGCGGCCTGCGCCCAGCTTATCGGCTGGCAAGCCTGTAGCGTCAGCCAACGCGGTAAAGATTGGAATGCCGCGCTCTGCAAGCTGGTTAAGGTTCTCCAGCTCCACCTTGCCCTTGGCATTGACCTTCGCAAATATGGCGGCTATCTCGTCAATGCTTGACCCAGAAGTTGCCGCGATGTCGCCAAGGAATTGCAGCTGCGTATTGACGTCCTCAATGCCTGTGCCTGATGCAATCAACTGCCGCGCTGACTTGGCTACCGCTTCAATTTGAAAGGGCGTCTTTGCCGTGAACTCATTCAAGTTCTTCATCATAGCAGCAGCCTGCTCTGCCCCGCCTGTTAATGAGATAAACGATGTCTCCAGCGCTTCGAGGTCTGCAGCGCTCTTGACTGCAGCAACACCGAGGCCAGCCAGTGGCATGGTCAATGATCGCGTCAAGTTGCGACCGATGCGCTTTGTGTTTCTGCCAAAGCGGTTAAGCTTCGACATGGATTTGCCAAGCGCCTTGTCAAAGTCGCGCGTCGTTGCGCCAATCGTTACTATGAGGTCATTTAGCTTTGCCATTCGTCGCGCTCTTTAATTGCTTCCAGCAGTTGCTCCTTGGTTAAATTCTTTGCGTTTTGTTTTGGTCGCTCCCAAGGGAATTGCATCATATCCTTTGGTCGCAATTTACGGCCTTTCCGTAGATGGGGCTGCATGTAGATTGTCGCCAGCCATCTGGTGCGCTCCCACTCAAACCGCTCCTGCATCTCTGCGGTCTCACGGTTGGCGTCAAGCGCGAGGCTCAACTCGCCAAACGTCATATCCCAGAACGCAGAAGGGGACAGGTGCAGCACACCCATCCCCATCCGAATAACGTCAGGCCACCCTACAGGCTTGTCGCTTTTGTCTACGCTTTTTTTTGGTCGCTGTATTCACCGAGGACGTCAAAGCATTGCGTGACGTGTGCAAGCGTAATGTGCTCTTCGAACTCCTGCAGCTCCATATCGAAGTCAACGCCTTCAAAGTTGCAACCGCACTCTACGCCTACAAAGCAAAGGAAAGCGCAGGCATCGGCTGAGAGCTTCGACGGATCGGACAAGCTAAACACGTTGACCTTCGCCTTGCGTTCAAACTTCTTGAGCGCCTTCATCGAGTAGCGCACAGGGTACTCGTTGCCGTTGATTTCTATCATACGATAGTTGCCTCAGTTACTTCTCCAGTGAGTTCGAAGGTAGCGCTGTAAGTAGCTGTGTCCTCAGTGCCGCCTGACTGCTCCAAGCTGGTCAAGAAACCGCTGGCGCTGTAGCTTTCGTCCCCAGAGATTTCGCTGCTGAACTTCAGCGTCAACTCAGTGCGACCTTCCCATGCGTCATAGAGGTCGGTAACATCTTTGTTAGATGCGTCTTGGTAGTCAATCAAACCGCTGCAGCTGATGGATCCAGAGCGCAAGCCGCCGAGCAGCTCACGGTATCCCGCTGAGTCCTTCGTAGTGATGTCGATGGTCTCCATGTTAAGAGACAGCGAGCAGTCCGTGGCGGCTGCTACGAGCGTGCCACCGATGTACACGCCTAAGTTGGTTCCGTTAAAAATGGCCATTTTATTCTGATTCTATAGATTCGTCGTCGGTCTTTTTCTTTGGCGCGTCAAGGTAGCCTTTTTCTTTCAGCTCTGCTGCGAACTCTGACGTCACACTTGGCGTGGCGCCCTTCTTCCAGTTGTTGCCGCGCAGCTTGCACGCCTTCATGATTGTAACCTTCATGGCTGCAATTTACGGCAAAATGATTGACTGCATCAAATGCCTTTCTTGGCCAGAAGAATCTTCAGTTCATTGACAGCCTCCAGCAGCACGTCCAACTTCTTGGCCATATCGTTCTCGCGTTTCTCGAGGTTAATGATGCGCGACTTCAGCACGGTAACATCTTGGTTAATCTTGGTCCATGCTGCGATGCCTCCACCCAGCAATGCAATGAACTCGAATATCATTGCCGCCGTTATCTGTTCCATGCTCAAATATCGTGAAATTTAAATTCCTGCACGTTCTGCCGCCGTCGTGCAGTGCCTTGCTTCAATGCTGTCGAGCGTAGCGCGTAACCATTCCCCCAGCGGCTGCAATGTGCTTTCACGGTAGTTGGCGCCCAGCGTCGCGCTTACCGTGTGCGTTCCAAACGGAATGCCGCTTTTGTCGATCAGGACCGCGTTGAGCATTTCCGCCGCCATGACGCTCACGATTTTGCTGAGTTGTCGGAAGGCTTCGTACAGCTCGCGCCTTAGTGCCAGTGGGTACGTGATGACGTGAGCGATGGCGACCGCGATACCGTACACAAACCCAATCGGTACGGCTGCGATTGCCAAAGCAAACAGCGCGACGGTCTTAAATATCTTCATCGGTAAACCAGCCCGCTGCTTTCATATAGTCGTAGTCGCGCACGGTTGTCGTGCTTGGAATGATGTGGCCAAACGGAAAGCGGTGATTCGTCTGCACGTATGCGCTGAGTTGGTACCGTTCGTCATTGGTGAGTTCAGGAAAGCACGCCGTCAGCTTCTCGAGCGTCGCCGCCTCGTGAACGTGGATGAGGTAATCGGTATCCACCTGCAAAGCGTTCTGGATTCCGTCGGGGTGCGTAACGATTCCAAAGACGGTTGAAGCCTTTTCGCCTTCTGCCTGAATGAGAACGGGACGCGAGATGTTGTAGAGTTCTCGCGTGATTTGCTTTGCCCGTGCTTCGCTTGTCTGCGTGGCGGTTGGAAGTACGATGATATATCCGTTCATCAGTAGATGTTGTAAAACGTGTTTATGTTGTCCTCGATGTTCGTGCGGTTGCTGGATTGGTCGGAAGTGTAAACTATAAATTCTTGAATCAAATGTGTTTGTAGCGTAGATAACGCTCGCCCAATTGAAGACGCTGACATAACGCCGTTACCACTTTGAAAAGTTGTTACGCTATTTCCGTCTTTTGCTACATCATAATTAAGGCCGTTTAATCTAAAATAAGCTAAGTGAGTATTCGAATCCTGTCCAGTGAGGGAATATAAAGAGCCGTCATAAAATCCTATTCCGCTGACGCCTCCAAATGAGCCTCCGTAAAATAAGCCCGTTGTATTGTTGTCCCAAGTTAAATAATTTAGGGTTTCTTGCGTACCTCTTGAGGCAACGGCAAAAAGAGTGTTTAAATTCACTGAAGAAATTGTTAGGCTATCTGCATTTAATTCAAGTGATGGCTTCCCGTTCTCCGTCACCACGCCCGTCGTCCCGTCGTAAATCTTCGGCATATTCGCCGTCGTCGTTTGCGCCGCGTCGTTGCTGTTTCCCGATTGGTCGTACCAGTAACGAATGAACCCATCGTTTGACCCACAGTGGGCAGCCAAGGCCGTCGTGTCAAGTTCACCGCTTCCGTCAAACCCGATGTC
>Ga0196899_1000937_pt1 | contig 14818 bp, 19 predicted proteins | sample VirMetDEL_Sep_01_FD_169095 | JGI IMG/M metagenome (GOLD analysis project Ga0196899, IMG submission 169095) | Aqueous microbial communities from the Delaware River and Bay under freshwater to marine salinity gradient to study organic matter... | ecosystem: Environmental > Aquatic > Marine >... | reverse complement strand
CTTCACATCCTCCTCTTTCAGTTCACTGAACGGAATGAAGTCTGGTGAGTCAGGGTCTCCTTCAAGTGTGACCTTACCTCTTTTGTTAGCGATAAGTCCACCTTCCTTTGCAATGACATTGAATCTGACCTCAAATACAAGGTCACTGTCTGCGTGTCTTTTGATCTTTTCTAATTTTAGTCTCATGTCAGTCTTATTCTTATGGTTCCTGAGTTATGGTAAATACCGCCTACAGGTACTCCTCCTGTAGCGGCAGCCGCATCATCTGCGTAGTCAAGTGCTGGTATCGTCTCTGATACAAGGTAGTCATTGAAGAACTCAAGTATAGCGTCTCCATTGTTGTCTTCAATTCTAATTACCGATGCCGTGTTATCTGATAGGTCGTTTGCAATTACGAATCCATTTGCTGAATCGTACAATTCCATACTGATAACTTCTCCAGAACTATTTGTCTTTGTGGCAACATTGTAAAACGGGGTTGAATCACCTATCCCAAGTTCATGCCCCATATAGGTCTTATCCCCAGAGACAGTGTCAATGAAATTCCCCCTTAAAGAGAAGTTTCTTGTAAGTGATCCTCCTACACCAGTATTATCTACTATCACGCTACCGTGAAAAAGTGAAGACCCTGAGTAGTCACCGCTATTGACCTCGTATATTGTCCCTGCAATTGAAGACGGAACAGATACACCAAGCCCAACAAGCTCTGTTTCACCGTCAAAAATACCCTTAGAGATCGTGACATCACTACCTTCGTATTTACTACCGATAAAGTCACCAGAAAAATCTGTATCAATGAACCCTCCAAATGCGGGTATGTATTGAAATCCGAAAGGTGATTCTAAGTCATTATCCGTCACATAACTGAGCGTGTCTGTAAAGTCAATTGTGAGATCACTGAGCGTTACACCATCATTTTTTACTTCAAGCCTTGCATCTCCGTTATTGTCTTCTATCCTTAATACTGATGCTGTATTGTCGGCAAGATCGTTTGATAATTTAAAACCCGATTCTGAATCTAAAACTTCAAGCTTTACTGTTTCTCCAGAATTATTTGTTTTTGTTATTTCGTATGAAGAGGCTGAGGAGTCTATAAGGTAACCATCAATTATCTCGGTAACATCTCCAGAAGAAGGGTCTACGAATATGGATTCCCTAAAATTCAAAAACCTTTCGTCACCACCGAGTAGAGTATCGTCAGAATATTTTATGAGATTTGAAAGTGATGATCCAGAAAGGTCTCCAGATGTTATTTTCAATAACTGACCAGAAAGCTGATCAGGAAATGAAAGTCCGATAGGGTCTATTTCAGTTTCTCCATCACCGATAATATTGAAAATGGAATGATTGTCAGATGTAATTACTGACCCCAAAACATCTCCAGTAAATACAAGGTTCTGCCACGACCCTAAAAACTCTTTACCAACATTGATCTCATAATCCTCTTCAGTCAAATAACTGAGCGTGTCTGTGAAGTCAAAGTTTTTTGGATGAATATCATCTAACCCCTCAATCTTTTCCAAGGCATCTACAAGCTCATTGAACTGTTTAGAGTAGACTCTCAATCCATTATCATTGGTACCCGGTAAGTGATTCTGTCCTGTTATTTTTTTAAATAATCCCATGTGCTTGTTAAGATAAAAATAGTATCTGATAGGGAGTTACGGCTCCCCATCAGATCTATTTAAAGGTTATTAGGCAATAGTAATAGTTGATCCCAAAAGAACGGTCAACACAGCACCTAAACTGTTAGGAGTAGCTGTAACAGCAAATGCTGGAGCAGTCTCTGGAATAGCAACAATTACTTGTTTAGGAGATACTTCGTTAGTGAAACTTCCAGTCACAATAGAGTTTTGATGTTTGAAAGTGATCACCTGATAAGCTCCACCTGCAACTGCAGGATCTGCAACCAAGATAGGCTGGTAGATGTTAGGTGCCCCCATTCTGTAGATCTCACCTTGGAATCCTTTCAAGAAGTGCTCCAAAGAAGCAATGGACTCGTAAGTACCTACACCTGGACTTCCAGCAACTTCTCCAAGAAGAGTAGATCCGAAGTTCTCAAGTTGAGTTTCCCAACGAGCGATCTTGTACTTGTAATCAGGATATCCAAAGCTAAGGTCAGCTCCTGTAAGAACAACTCCCCAATCCGCAAGGTTACCTGCTGCTGCAGGAATTACTTGAGTGTAGCTAGAACCTGTTACACGATCTCCTCCTTCAACTTGAACAGGACGATCAAGAGTAATTTCACCTCCTGAAATTGCAACAATTTTGTAAACATCAGATGTTAAAGAAACTGCACCGGTAGCTGTAGCTCCAATTCTAACAAAATCTCCAACAACTGGAGAAGTACCCGTGTTATAAGTAGGAGTAGCATCCGCGTTCTGAATCTTAGTAGATCCTTTTACAACACTTACTGTTTCATCAAAATCAAATGCAGCAGCTAGTGCTTCAGAACAAATAGCTTTAAAAGTGATGAACTTCTCAGCTTCACGTAGGAAGTTGTTGATCAAAGAAGATGTAAGACCAAGAGAGATGTCAGCTTGACCAGAACTTGAAACTGACTTGAACACACCATGCTTGATCTTCTGACCATCAGACTCTGCAGAAAGCAATTCCTGAACATACAGACGAATGTAGTAAAGGTTGTTTGCAACTACATCGATAGAACCTGAAGTACCATCAAAACCAATGCTGGTAACTTGGTTCACTCGTGCAGCACCTGCAGCAGAGTTTACATTGGATATACTACTTACTTCAATGATGTCAGAGACCAGAGGATTCTGTCCTGCACGTCCAAGTACCAACTTGAACTTGTCAGTAGTAGCAGCACTCGCAGTGGTGACCCGAGCTCCTTGCTCATCCAATACAATGATCTCACCATCGTTAGGAACCACTCCTGTAGAAAGAGCAGCAACATTAGCTCCGATAAAGATCTCTTGAGCGTTTTTAATTTGACTTGTAGCCATTTTAATTAAAGATTTAGGTTAAAAAATAATGGGACATGAGCGTCATCTGTTTCTCTATGTGACGGATTCCCAATTCCACCTTTCTTGTATAGGAAACGCTCATCGGCAGCTATGTAACAACATTTTAACATCAGATTGCCTTTTTTAATAAAACTATTCTACGACACGACTTTCTTTGAATACATGCGTTTGGAATCGTGGCTGTCTTGCAGCTTCCAGCATGTATTGCACGGCCATGTCAGCTATTTGTCTATGAGTTGATGGGTCCAGTTCGCAGAAACCTGTAAGATTGGTTGCATCAGTAATATCTATTTCTTTAGGGTACTTTATGTATGATACGTGATATGTATTAAAGGTTGTGTTGTCTCCAAGTATCAGTTCATGTCTTTTACTTGTACCTGTTACTGGAGCAGAATCCAATGCCCTACTTGCATCCATTCTCCAGACAAGTGTATTGTCCGGTCTTTTGTAAGGATTCTTTCTGTTGGCATTGTAATAATCCTCTCTGATGGGTTTGACCGATACCCTTTCGGATACGGTCTCCCCACAAGAGGTAAAAGAAATTGTAGCCTCTTCGTTGATAGTGTACAGATACTCAGTTGGCAACTGTACGAAAAGACTGTTAGAACCATGATTACCTGGAGTAGTTCCTGAAATATCAGCAAACCTTTTAAGCTCTGACAGATCCTTTGATCTTTTCTCAGTCTCTTCAAAGCCTACTCTCCCTAGGTTTGACATACCGTTGTACAGAGACTTTACGAAGTCCTCCTGAGCTGCGTTGAGGAACAGATTGATATCCGCATCCTCATATCCAGGTGCAGCAAAGTTGGATATTGAATCGTAAGTTACAAGTACGTAGTCTCTGAACTCGGTAGTTGTCATCAGTCTTCCATTGCATCAACCTTCTTCTCGATAACAAGTCTAAGGTCTTGGTTCTTTTTGTTGTTAAGGAACTCTACAGCTTCTGCAAGATTGTTACCGATAAGATCACCTCCAGGAGTGTAATATGCAATACCCTGCTTACGTAGAGCTTTTGCAGTGATAGCGTCCTGAATGAGGATCTTGGTCTCAAGGTCTTTATCTCTGACAGCATTGAGGAAAGCCTCCGGAGCATTGCTCAAAAGACGATTGGCCTCTGTCTGTAGGAACTCAAGTTTGGCATTCTTACCAACTTTCTTGCCTGTAGCCACCATAATGACATGACGAAGTGATCTGAAGTCCTTCTTGATCGCACCATACTCAGTATAGGCTGCAAGCTTGGTATCAAGCTCATTCAACTGTTGTTGAGTTTCATGGTTCTCATCGACCAGTGCAAACTTCTGCGTCACTTTCGTTTCCCTTGGATCATCAGAAAGTGCAATACGATCCTTAACTGTAAGTAGGATCTTGTACTTCATGTAATCATCAGGGCGTGATAGGTCAAGATACGTTACCTCATTCTTGAGACGGACCTTGGCCTTTTTCTTTGTGTAATAGTTCTTCTCTCTTGTTACAGAAAGTTCATTGGGTTCAAAATCCATCCCGGAAGAGGGGCTCTCAAAGAAAGCCCGCTCTTCTGGTGTCAATGGATCTTTCATACGTCCCCTCTCATCGATAGGAACGCATACTTCATAATAAGACTCTTTAAAAAGAAAGCTGGCCTCATGCTCCTTAGGTAGGAGTCCCCTCTTTCTTTTCAATGGCACGATCTTTACCTTCCGGTTAGGAAGCTTGAACTCTGCTATTGTTACATCCGTTTTGCTCATCTCTTCTCAGATCTATTTATTGATTATGCTAAAATACTTGGGATCAATGAAGCAGTACGTGATGGATCGTATACTGCAACACCACACACAGAGGCACGGTGTACAGAGTAACCATCAGTACTCATCGCCATCATGTTCATGTTACGCTCACCTACAGGAGAGAAAGGATTTCTCAGACCTGGGATGTAACCCATGATGTCCTCAGATCCGTTCACGTAGAACTTCTGGATGTTAGGCTCTCCGTTAGTAGTACCAATGTCCATGATGTCATATCGGTAAGACTCAGCTACACCACCGTCAGGGTGATACAACTTGTTTCTTTCACGATCATCGTACATTGAATCCACCATCAAGGTCACCTTGACACCGTTAGGTCCCAGGTACTCAACGAACTGACCACCGTATCCAAGAGGCATCTGAACACCATTGGCGCTTGAAGCTCCGTATAGACGGCTTTCATTCCGTAGAGGAGTGTACAACTGAGACTGATCTTCCAAAGCTTGGTGGAACTGGATAGCTCCACGCTCACCTGTACGTAGTACGAAGTGACGCTCATCTGTAGGAAGCTTACCTTCAGAAAGGTCAACAAGGACCTCGGTCAAGTAATCAATATCGAATGAGCTGTAGTAAGAAGTGTTAGACGCTTCCATTTGCTCACGGATACCGGCACCCTGCTTGATGATGTGTCCTGAGTTACCGATGTTGAAGTACTCACCGTTAGCCCCTCGGTTGCTACGTGCAAACATCAAGAGACGGTTCTTTTCCTGACGGAACTGATAATCGAACACATAGTCCTCATACTGGGTCCATGTAGTGTGAGTAACAAGCTCACCGTTCTCACCTGCTGATTGCCACTTGGTAGCAAAAGGTCGGTTGATCATGTTTCCTGGAGTAGTGTGCTCCATACGGATCATAGAGAATGCGTTACGCATTGTGAACGGGCTTTCAAAGTTGATACCACCACCTTTCTTAGAAAGAGTTGATTCAACAAGAGACCATTCACGGCTGAAACGGGTACCTGCCTCAAGCTCTTCTACCGGCATGAAAGCGGCAGGATCACCTGTTACAAGTTCTACAGTGTATCGCCAGTTGGTCCCATCAGGAACAGGATCTGCTACGATACGCAATTGATACACCTCATTCTTATGTCCAACGATAGTGTGAACATCAGTAAAGTGCTGTTCTGGGAAGATAAGGTCGAATCGAGAGAAGTTCAATCCTGGCTGATCACCTGCTGCAACGGCAGTACCGTTGATCTGTGCTTCTACCAAAGGAACATTCTTCTTGGCCGAACCGATGAGTTCCCAAGTGAAGTCATCATCTGTTTCCAATACTTTGTAAGGAATATCAGATAGATAACTGTCCAGATCCATACCAAAGTTAGAGGTATAGATACGTCTCATAAGATTGGAGGCTTTCTGAGGTGCGGCCTGATAGATCGCTCCCATGTGATTGGAAGTCGTAAGACCTGCCCACGATTGAGCCTCCGTCATCTGAAATGGAGAAATTTGTGGCATTTTGTTTTTAGTTTAAAATAGATTATCCAATGACTTGAGTAGATCTTGATCTACACTACCAAATATTTGTTGACGGTTTCCTCCGCCTCCAAAATTACTCGAACGCTGATTCTCCAGAGAGTCAGTGAACTTTTTTACACTTTTACTATTGCTTGTACGGCCGAACACCGAGATGTCCGGATTCTCATTAAAGAGTCCTAACGATGCCAGATAATGAAGTCTGAGGTCAAAGGTCACTGGGTCTTTGGCCCTTAACTCCTGTATCGCATATATAGGTCCTTGTTCTGTTACCTTCACAGGTTGTGTCATTTGATCGAAAAGCTCTTTTCTTTTACGCTCAGGGACCTTCATTCCAGGAAGTATCTCTTCGGTATCCATGATCTGCTTTTCGATCTTCTTTACTTTGTTCTGAGCCTCTGACTTCTGAGACTCTGCAAGCTGACGCTGCTCTTCCATTTTCTTCTCATTGATCACTTTAAGATCATTGAGAGCTGCGGATGCATCCTCAATATCGTCACCAAGCTCAACAGATCGGTCTGTAAGCTTTCTGGCACGTTCCGGATTGATACCGCTTGCAACAAATGAATTGTAGATGAGTGTCTTTCTGATCTGCTCCTTCTGCGCAGCGATATCATCACTGTCAGCATCATCGGGCAGGATCTGAGATGTCTGCAATCTTTCCAACTGCAACTTCTGATTGTTGTAGTTACGGATCACTTCTGAAGGAACTCCATTGCGGTAGTCCTCCAACATCTGTTTTGCCTGATCGTTAAGATCAGCATATTCATTCTTCTTGATGGTGTCCTTGATAAGATCGACAAGATCAGAAGGTCCGGAAAGACCTTCCAATCTGTCGTCTTCAGCATCAATGACGCCTTCCTCCAAAAGCACCGAGGCAAATAACCTTAAAGGTTCGGATGGAGAAGAGGGAGCGCCCTCAGAGGAAGGTTCTTCTACTTCCAATTGAGGTTCAGGCTGTACTTCTCCTACCTTGGTGGACGGAGTTTCTTCAATATCGATCTTTCCAAGAGTAGGCTCTTGTTGTTCTTCTTTCTTGGGAGCATCGATAACTTCTCCCCTTTCATCAAAATGGATAAGGTTGTCATTACTTAGATCAAACCCTCCAAAAATGTCGTTCGTTTCTTCTGCCATTTTTCTAACGTACAAAATTAGACTATATAATATTCACTTTTAACTGAAACCATGTTTCTACTCACATTTATGATGGTTGTTTTTATAGCAATTACTTGGTACGTTGCTTAGTAGCCTCTACCGCCAACTTGGCTTGACGGTCCAACTCCTTCTGACGTGCCTCGTGCTCCCTATCCATATCCTTCTCCATCTTATCGTATTCTACTTTCAGTCTCTTAACATCCTCTGACTCAGCTTTGAATGCCTGCTTGAGCCTTTCAATTGCAAGATCCTTCTCATTCTGAGATGTCTGTAGATCGGTCTCATGCTGCATCTCCATACGTTTCATTGCCATGTTGGCTTCGATCTGCTGCTGTTGTTGCTGCTGACCCGCCTGGAGCTGTCTTTCCTGCTGTTGTTGCTGACGCTGGATGGCATCTTCTTCAGCAGTCTCGATCTTACGTCTCATACTGGAGATGGACCTGTCTGTCATGATGTCCATCAATTGACTGAAATTCAATTTATCACTCTGTAGTCCTGCCTGAGCAAGTTGGATGAATCTTTCTCTCATCTGAGCATCCAACAGGTTATTTGACATGACGATACCAAAATCCAGTTCACGGAAGTGGTCACCATCAAGTTCAAATATTTCAGACGACATGTCATCCAATATATGCTGTACTATCTTCTTTTTACCCTTGTATGCAAACTTGGCCGCCTCTAATAACGCTGTGAGCGTTCGCTTCTTGACATCCTCATGCATACTGAAATAAACTTCAGTAATATGAGAAGACTGAGTAACAGACCTATCGACATTCCCAACAAGTTCTCTATTGTGTATACTGCCCTCTCTCTGCTTTGATACTCCTGAGATCTCACCCATCTCAACCTTCAGGAAGTTGAGCATTGCAAGATTCTGTTGAATGTATCCAGAAAGGTTAAAGTCCATAGGAGTACTTCTTCCAGGAAGATTGCCAGCAAGTTTACCTGTAGATGCTCCCTTGTCACCTTCTTTGAAAGAATCCTCTACCATCCAGCCCATACGCTCTGCATAGTACAGGACATCCTCAAACTCCCAACCGTCAGGAGTACGTGCAAGGTCGATGGTACCGATGACCCCTTTATACTTTGCAAAGGCATCCTGCGTCTTCCACATGAATGCATTGTACAGATACTGATAAGGCTTCATCCTTCCCATAAGAGAAGTAATGTCATCATCGTTCACAGAGTATGCCGATCCTATGTACGGGCATTGTGAAATGGATGGGTTTGACATTGAATACGCCTTTATGGGGAATGCCTGCATCTTTACGTAGATGTCACGTCCTATACGTGTACCTTCCCACCAGTCGGTCACCCAGTACCACTTGACCTCTTCACCAAGTGCAGTGTCAGCTTCATAGAACTCGGACACCAGCTTGTACTGTACATCACCGGTAACCTCATCATAGTACTTCAGACGTCCCACCTTCTGATACGATCTCCATACCACACGGGTAACGAGAATTGATCCTGTACTGGTATATTCAGGCAAATGAAAGGATGAGTCTATAAGCTCATCTGATGCTACCAACTGCCCTTCAGTGTTCTCAATGAGATTGATGGCCGGCAGATCAGGTTCCTTCTCTCCAAGATTGATGAATGATTTATCATCGTCTGCAGAATATCCTGCCTTACCTCTCTCCAACATGGACACCTGAGAAGGTTTAAGATGATCATGGAACATGTCAATGATCCTTCCAGGAGAGTAGTAAGCATACTCTACAATAATATCACAGTCCTCTATCTGATTACTTTCAGATGTACGGATGGTCTTAATATTGAGAGGATTGCACTTTCTCAGTGAAGGTTCCCCTCCTACGATATCAACTGCATAGATCTCAAGTCCTGTAAGAAGTGCATCCAAGAATCCGTCATTGAACTTCTTGTCCACCTTTTCCTCATGTTTGATATGCTCAAGGAGGTGTGTGGCCCTACGTTCACGGATATCCTGATACTCATACTTTCTCCACTTCTCAAGATCCTTTATCTTCTTTTCGATCGTGGCCTCATCAATATTAGGCTCCTGTATGATCTCTTCCATGAATGTCTTCATGTATCGATCCTTGATCTCTTTCTCCTTTTGGGAAACAGCATCCTCATTGACGATCTTGACCCTGAAGTCAGAGACCCTCTTTGCCTCTTCGCCTACAAGAAGATTTATCTTCGGTGCAGCGATGGGATAGTTACGTGGTTTAATTGGAAAGGAGTCCGATCCCAATGCGAAGGGATCACAGAACTCCATCATCTCCTTAGTGTCAAGTCTGTTGTTGTAGAGGTCTATGTTAGCCCTCATCTCACTGTAGTTCGTCTTGAACTCAGTTGCGGAGAATGCATGATCTATCGCAGACTGCACACACTTCTTTCTCCAGCTTTCCCCCTTCTGTGTGAGGGATCTCTTTTGGGATGGAAATCCACTTAATCCATAATCAGATACGGCCATGGGCACAAAATTACTTACTTTTTATGACGCATATGTACAGGAGTGTATCCAGAAAACAATTGTTTAGGCTCTCTTCTATGGCCGTTTCTTCTCATAGAAGGTCTGCTATCAAAGAATGATGGGTATGTTCTGGGCTCATCCACCACATCCATCTTGAACATGTCCTCTTTAAGTATCAACACCATACCCAACGCAGATATACGGTCATAGTTGCCGAAGTTGGGATTGTACATCTCAAGCTCTTTCAACAGCGCAGTGTTCCAAATGGTATGCAAATTAAGTCTATCATGATCCTGCCCTTCCTCCTCAGAGTATGCAGTATCAAGTAGCCAGGACTTTATAAGGGACCTTGCCCATGCATTGACGGATTTTGTAGCATTCGTACCCTTGGCCGTATTACCGAAGGTAGACGTCTTCATGATCTGCATGTCCTTCAATATCTTAGGAGTATCTGCCAGCAGGTACAGTGCATTACGTTTCTCAAAATACGAGAACATTCCCTTCTTGTTGTTCTCGTAGTTGCATCTGGCATTGTAATACTTTATGAGCCTGTAACAGATCTCATAGAACTTCTCTGCAGTTGCCGGCCTGCCTGTATACTCTGCCACTATCCTATTGGTTATCCTGTTCATGATGATACATGATCCGAGAGATGCAGTAGTTGACACATCATCGTCATAGGGGTCGACACCTGCTATGTACATGTTTGCCGGCACCTCATCCTCAGGCGGATGCTCAAATATCTCCACACATCCATGCAATCCAAAGTTATCCCTTACCGGAAACTCCTTTATAGGATAATTATCAGAAGGCCTCAACTCTATCTGACCGTTACGATTGACAAGATCCACATTGAATATCCTGTCCGTCCATCTTGCCGGATGTGCTTCAACCTCTGACCTCTGTACCTTAAGGTCTTCAACAGGGAAGATACTGCCTTCCCTTCTCATCATGGCCTCCTGAGGAGTAATGGAACGGTCAGCCCGTTCCTGAATCATCGCATTGGGGTCCGTGGTGGCCTTCTTGACCTTTTCCCTTTCCTCAATGATCTCCACAAGAGCACTAAAAACATCAGAGTTACCATCTTTATCGTAATGCCCTTCCCTATTAAAATACTCTCCGCAATACCATCCACACAGACTGTCTTCAGGAGCGTTCTGATCGAATACATTCCTGATGGCATATATACGATAACCCTCAGGTTGTGAGAACAGTGTCCTTATACCTTCAAAGTCAGCTCCCTCGGTACCACCTGTACCAAAGGCTATCATGGTACCGAACGTCACATTGCCCTGCTCTACCGATGGTCTTGCAATTGACCATGCCTTCAGAAGATGTGGGAACTTACCGGCCTCCTCGAACAGGATGACCTTACCCCTCTTACCCCTTGCACGTTCTGGCTGATTCTTAAGTGTAACACCTATGATCTCAGATTTGTACCCTTTTACAACCTTTGTCTTGGGATCCTTATAAGATGCACGTCTGTGCATTGCAGTGTCCTTCTCATCCCTTGCTTTCTTCCATGGAGTGTACTCATCCACAAAATCCATTACATCCCAGGCCTTGTCAAGTATGGCATCACCTTTCAGATACTCACCCTCCGATGCAAGTGCATAGCTTTTTGACTGAGGTACGTGATAATAGTTCCTGTCCATGGTAGACCCTCCCTTGTAAGAGAATCCACGTCCCCTCGTTTTGAGCACCACTGCATGCAATCCACGTTGCTCTGCCTGCTCAAGGTAATGGAAGTACAGATAGTCACTGTCCCACACATCAGGGAAAGTAAACACCCTGTCCGCACGTTTCAGATCAGAATCATCGCTCTCTTCCAGTATGACGGTCTTCATGATGGGGCAGTAGTTCAGATACCAGTAGTAGTAACCGGATACCCACTCACCGTCCTCCTTACGTACATACCCCTCCTTACAACGTCTTATCTCCTCCAACCAGAACTTCATATAATCTGACTTGGGATGTGGGTTGGGCATCAGATGCGTATAACACCCGTGCTTCTGAAAATGAATGGCCGCAGGTCTGAAGTAGTCCATATCCTTCAGAATGTGCGGCCGTGTAACATCTACCTTGATCCTGCCCTGATCGTCCCTTGGGATCATGTCCGCATAGGGCCTGTCCAGGGAGGTCATGTAGGACAGGATGGGTATCTCGTCTATCAGATCATATACCTGTCTCTGTATATCTTCCTTCTTTGACATTGAATATCACTTTCAGGTTATTAGGTCCTGTAACCTGATTATCCTTTACAGTAAAGCTATAAGCATCCCTGTTAAGATCATGCATGAGTCTGATGTATTCCTTTCTCGTAAGAGTGAGCTTCATCTCCTCATTCTGCATATACTTAAGAGATCTGAATGTCAGATCATCTATACCTTCATAACTGAAGGTCTCATCATCATTGATCGTCATTGTCATTAACTGTTATGAGAAGTGCATTAGGTCCAATAAGATGATAGTCGGCTCCCTTAGGAGCCTTTGCAAGAAGATGTGGATAAAACCTAAGTTCACTATTAAGTGTCTTCTTCTCAGCTTTTGTCACCTCAAGTGTAACCTCATCCACATTATCTACAAAGATCTTCTCAAGAAGTCTCTCTGTTAGGTTATACAACCCTGTATACGTAAAGCTTGTGCTATCCAAGATCATCTTCAAACATTCCTTTTTCACGACCTCCTCTTAAGCTACCACTTTCCTCTACCTCCTTCTTAACCTCGTCCTCCAGCTTCTTAAGAGCCGCAACAAGCTTAGGAAGTGCTTCGATGGTACCTCTTACCTTGGAGATGTCGTTGACATACTTATCGTTACTATCCCTCTCGTTATAATCAATACTATTCAAGAACTCAGACAGATCGTCCAGGTTGCTCCACGCACTCTTCAGCAACTTCATCGATCTTGTCTGCATAAGTTCCCTATAGACCTCTTGAGCGGCCTTTACCTTTGCGTCAGGTTTCCAGTCCTTATCAAAGACAGCATCTATGATCTTACCTTCCTTCTCCTCATCCGTATAGTTACGGAACGGAGAACGTAGATCTTCCATGAAGAAGATGTAGCTCAGCTCCTTGAACGACATGTCCTTGTTGCGGTTCTTGGTCCATACGGCCTTGAACTCCTTGATCGCCAGGGTCTGTGGCAACCAGGCAACTACACCGTTCTCCATGTAGAAAAGATCCATTATCCGGGCAGTTGTACTTCTTTAGGATCAACCGTCTTCCACTTATTCTTCATGCCCTTGGCCTTTTCAACCATCTTAGGGTCAAGATAACGTGTAAGATCACGTTCGATCTTCTTGTTCAGGTCAGATGAAACAATGGTCTGCAACATATCCTCTGAAGGTTCCTTATCATACGTACCCATAAGATCATACGACTTGATAAGGAAATACACCTCATCGTCCAGACCTAGAATAGGTGAGGGATGTACTCCCGCCAACAACAATCCTATCTGACCTGCTTTGAATGTCTTTACATCATCAGCCACATCCACGATCTTAACGAACGGATTGTAAATAGGTCCCGTTTCCTTATTAGCTGCCATAATGATACCTGACTTTGTTTCTGTGATAAGCTCCAGCTTGATCACAATGTGCCCGTTCTTAGGCGTGAATCCACTTGTGTTCTTCTCCATCTTACTTGATTCTTTTTCCTTTTTTATACTGTTTGATCTGCTCTTTCATAAAACTACGTCTGAACAGATATTCTTCCCTGGTCTCACCCTCCAATCTTCCATTTGAAAAGCTCATCCTCACTTTGAGGATCTCTCCTGCATCATTGACATGCTCAATATACTCCATCATATCACCCCTATCATGTAAAGGACAAATAGCCAACCACAGATCAACAACAAAAGAGAGCTCAACCCTCCATCATCCTTAAAAAAATCTCCAGGATCGTTACCACCTATCGTCATAGCTCCGGTTCTGTACTAAGTTCATCAGGAATATGCTGACTGCTTACAAAGTCACCCCATCTCACAAGATATTCCGGCATACCACTATAGTGTATCGCTATCTGTATCACCGTTCCCTTCATCTCTGACCCTCCCTGCAGAGACTGCGTTGCTGCTTTCAGATAAACAGTATCCCCTATCAGAAAGTCCAACTTCAACCTTACCTCTTTCATACTTCAATAGATATTTGATTATCTCTTCTACACCTTCAACAATATCAGATGGCATACCATCATTTCCCCATACTGTCAAAGTAATCCCTGACTCAATCATTCCACTTGTTCTTAGGGCATTTACTGTCCATACTCCTGGTCTTGGCTATCAACGGACATCCACATGCATTACACTTCAGAACACCTAACACCTTCTGTGCCTCAGGACACTCTGCGCATATACCTGCTCTTTTTAACGCAACTTCCTCTACGTGAGGATCACGATTGATGAGATGCTTCCATCCATCAATTATCTCTGTCAGCTTTCCTTTCATTTACCCTTTTTAAACTCCTATCATTAGGCTTCAATCTTCCAAGATCCTTTACATATACCTCTCCCATACTTGAAGGATCAGACTGTTCTCCGGAAGTTATCACCTTATTGACATACTTCCACTGCATCTTCCATACATGCAGCATCACATTATACGGAATGCCTATTCGCAAAGATGCGTCCTTCAATATCCTCTCCTGCTCGGTCATCTATGACTATCCTAAGATTTATTACCAGATTCTCTGCATCAAAATCCACATTTACTGAAGACTCAGGTCTCTCCTTCATATAAACCTGCAAAGATTCTGCAATGGTATCATTCAACTTTTCCAGCTCCTTCAAGCTGTTCCTCTCGAACCTGTAATTCAGTTCCATCTTTCTTGATCCTAAACTCAAATGTCACCTTATTAACATCCGAGGGGTAAATAACAAAGGCCTTGGACAACTGGTTACCCTTAATAATACCGGCTTTACGCAAAAGAGACACGGAGTTGTTAAAGCTGGCCTCTGTCAACCCTAACAATTTCCTCATC